>ERZ1370068.6399-contig-5383_pt1 | contig 40283 bp, 62 predicted proteins | sample MGYA00561227_ERZ1370068 | MGnify/ENA primary metagenome ERZ1370068 (study PRJEB38410, sample SAMEA6850437) | metagenome | study: Metagenomic assessment of the ecological functions of the soil: analysis of the soil microbiota associated with the... | reverse complement strand
TACGCAATGCTGGGGCCCGCCTGAGGAGCCTGCTTCGGCCCGCAAACGGGTTCGTGGTCGACACGGTTGCCGCCAGGCGAGAGGTCGAGAGCACCTGTTCCGCCTGCGTCTCTTTCGTCGGCGAGGCGAGCAGGAATCGCGGCACGACGTTGACCGGCGTGAGACCGTCGAGCCCGAGCTGCGAGCGCATCGCGAGCCGTGCGGCCGAGAGCGCGGCGACGTCGATGGCGGTGCCCTGACGCCGCGATATTGCCGTGCGTGATCGTCGAACAGCGGTTGTCCGTCGTCGAGGTGTGCACGCCGTCGCCGCTGTTTGGGGTCAGCAGCGCCGTGAGCACGTCGGCTTGAGTTTCTGCGGCCGCGCGGCCAGCGGCGCGCCCGAAGTCGCCGAAGGCCCCGAGGTCATCGTTGATGATGGCGTTGCGGCTCAAGCTGAAGATCGCGCGCGAAGGTCGAGAGCGCATAGGCCTCTTTGCGCCTCGCCGCGGGTGCCGTGCGTCACCTCGCCGTGCTCGCTTCACCTTCGCGGAGCTTCGGCCACTCGCTGAGCTTCGACCGTCGTTTTGTGCGGAAGTCGCTGACCGTGGTCTGACGGGCGAGACTCCGCAGCGGGTTCGGCGCGGCCTCGAATGCCGCCAGCAGCACCCGATTCCCGGTGCGACGTCAGCAACGTCGCGAAGTCGCCGGTCGTTGCATCGCGCGGGTCAGGATCGCGTCGGGTGACAGCATGCGGACCCGCTCCGCCGCGGCTCTCGAGGAGCTCGCCCGCCAGATCCACGCATCGGCGGTGCATGTAGGGCGCGCGGCCTCGGTCGGCGCGCCGCCGCTCATGCGGCAGTGCAGCGCCTCCGACCATGCGCTGGATGAGCTGCTCGGGCGCATCGTGGCCGCTCGCCCACTTCGATGCGCTGGTGACGTGCGATGATCGGTGCCTCGCGGTGATCGTCGTCGAAGAGCTCGCGGCGCGCGCCGGTCGACGCGTGGCGCCGCGGTCGATGGAGCTGGTCGGCAACGGTGTGCTCCAGGTTCGCGGCGCGGATGAGCCGGCGGATCTCGGCGTTGCGGTTCAGGATCTCGGCACGTCGGCACCGGAGTCGGGATTTCCGGCGGTGACGGGCGATGGGCACTCCGGAGTCGGGTTGTAGGCATGAGGTTCGTCCTCTCGCGTGGTCGCGCCGACGTCTGCCGGAATCGCGACGAGTGACAGCTCTTTGGGGGTCCAACGGACGGCGGTGCGGACGCGGGCGCCATCGGCGCTGCGCGCGTCCTGCCACTTGGTCGACCGACGTAGCCGACGCGCGACGCTTGCGGAGCACGCCGGCCTGATGTCGCGCCACACGGCCTCGGCGCGTTCGAAAAGCGGCATCGGTGGCGTGTCCGGCGCGGCCGTCGACATGGCGCGGCCGTGACCACGCCGAGGATGTTCTCGACGCTGTCCTGACGGTGCCCGTCGAGCACCGGGCCCGCCGACGAATTGGCCGAGGTCGACGTGCGCGGGCTCGAGGCTGAGGCGCTCTTCGTACGCGCCCGCCGCGTCGCGGCGTCGCACGCCGGCACCCGTCGACGCATGACGACGTCGACCGTGCGGGCGGTGTCGTCGATCGTCGCGGGCTCGAGGGTCGCCCGTCGTGTGCAGAGGTCAGCGGCGGCATGCGGCACCACTCGGAGCGGTTGCGGTTGCGACGGTTCGTGGAGTCGCGCCGTTCTCGAATCGCAAGCCGAGGTCGCGCTTCGCGTGCCCGGTCGGCGGCGATCTCGGCGTCAAGTTGCTCGATGTCCCAGCCGAGCGCGGCCGTTTCCGGCGGCGTGACGTGAGACCCGCGGCGAGCGCGGAGCCGTGCTGCCTCGGCATCTTTTGCGGATCGACCCGCGCCGTTCGCGGCGCGATCCATTCTACGTTGAGGGAGCTCGTCCAGATCGCCGACGAGTCGGCCGGCCAATACCTCGGTCGTAATCCAGGCACGCCAGATCGGGCGGCAGAGCTGATGCACGAGAACGCCGTACTGGAGCTGCTCCAATCGCGTCCTGAATTCGACGAGCGCGGCGCGGAGGCTCGAATGAAGTTCGCTTGCGAGAGGTCGCCGGTCAGCAAGTATTCCGGCACGCCGAGGCCCGCAGCGATCGAGCGCAGTTGCAGTTGCAGGAACGGGACGGCATCGCCAATCTGCGCGGGTTCGGAAGAAGCGGATGTCCGTGCCGGGGGCAAAACCGTCAACGTGCCGGGCTCGAGTCCGATGCGCAGCACGCCGGACGAATCCAGTGCTCGCCGCTAAAGACACCTGAGGCCGGTCGGGTCGGTGAGGAAACCGCGAAGCACGCCGAGACTTTCTGACGGACGAGCTGCGAATCTTCGTAGACATCGAGCTCGTGCAATCGGAGCAGGATCGGCGCGAGCGCGCTGACGCCGCGAAGCTGTCCAGGGCTGATGGGCTGGAAGAGGTGCGCCATCTGCTCGGCCGGCATGCGCACGAGCTCGGTCGAGAACGATGGCACGTCCGGCTCGCGTCTTGATGCAGCCAATACGCCACGCGCGAGCCATCGGCGGCGAGCTCGATGCCCTGCAAGATGCGTCGCCCGTCCTCGCGAGCTCGCGCGTCTCGTCGATCGGGCACATTTCCGGGCCGAGAAGTCGGATGCGCAACCCGTCGATCGTTGGGTACGAGCTGGGCGAAGCCGTCTCGCCGTTCTCTGAGTCATCGAGCGCACGGCGAGCGCCATTAGCCCGTAGGCGTCGGTTACGCCGTGCCGCGTCGGCGGTCGCTGATCCACGCGCGCCAAGCGCGATGGATCGCCTCGCACGCGGCGCGGTCGGGATGCTGAGATCTGCGGCACGATGCCGGCGCCGACTGCTCCCGAGACCAGCGCATTGACGCCGTTGGCGATCCACGGATTGTTTCGTGCGTAGTACGAAGCGCGACGACGAACAGGACCAGCGGCAGCGCCGATCTCGGAATTGATGGCGCCGAAGGTCGGCGTATTAGCCTCAGCGTCGACCACCAGCCGCCGCGTCGAAGCGCCGGGTGCGAAGGGTCGGGCCACCGCCGCACCCTGTCCCGCAACCGCTCCACGGGAACCGTGGTAGCATGTAACTGAGTTACATATCAACCCGTGGGCTCGTGCCGGCTCCTACGAGCGTGAATGTGCGCGTAGTTCCGCGCGTAGCGCTGGCGCGCGTAGGGCGAGGGACGCTAAGTCTGTGATCCGCGCGACTTCCCTATTCTTGCGAATGCGTGCATCTCGCGGCTTTCACAGGGGTGGAAATAGTCGCGGCGGGAAATCGCAGAAGTCGCCCACTTGTCTGCTGCGCCGACCATTGGCATGCCGGCTGCAATCTGGGGTGAACGACAACCACACTCCCGAGTGGGAGCTAACCGAGGAGGAAGCGATGCTGAAGCTCGCAACGGTAGCCCTGGCCGCACTCTCTGGCGTTCAGCGCTGCCCCGATGTTCCCTGCGTTCGCGGCCGAGGATCTCTCCGCGAAGATCAGCGCCGCGAAGACAGCAGCGGATCACGAAGCGCTCGCCGCAGAGTTCGACAAGGGAAGCCCAAGAAGCGGAGGCCAACGCTCGCTGCGCATGACAAGATGGCGGCGAGCTACTAGGGTCCTCGGCAAGACCGGGCAGTACCACGCCGACAGCAGCACTGCAGCTGCAATTGCGTCCAACTATCGCACGCAAGCCAAGCCGGCTCCATGGGAAGCTTCCACTGCGGAGCGTGCTGCCGCCAAAGCAGCGGTAACGTGCGACTCCTGCAAACGTGGCCAATTTGGCCCCATAACTTCACGTGAGGAAGGAGGAGAACAATGCGTAGACCTAAAGGCATCCTGGTTCTCTTGGTGGTGACGTTGCTGGCAACGGCGTCGCTCAAGGCTGTGTCGGCTACCACCATGACCGGCGAGGCCCGTCTTGGCTTCCGCAACACGTCCCACCACGGGCTGCATGGCGCTCAAGGTGCAGCAATCCAAAACCGGGCCACATCGCGGGGCAGCAAGCTACGTGTGGATGACTGACCTGCGCCGCACGCGCCGAGCTTCCCCGAAGCCACCGCGTTTGCTATGACCTGGTGATGCAAACGGTGGTTATTGTCGAAATGACCCACTCAGTGATCGGCTACCCACTCGGAGACACCCACTGGCGATGCGACGGCAGCGTGGGCGGCAAGGTTGCTGGCAATCCGTCCCGCAACGTAGCCTCGCGCTCTAGCGTGACAGCGGCTACGTGGCGCGCCGCCCAAGCGTAGACGAGACAATCGAGGCCTCGGCTCGCCCCCGGCTTCCGCTCGAAGCGCCGCACCGGCTGCCCCGCGAACGTACCGAACAATTTTCCTCCTGCTCGCAAGCTGCTCGAAATAGACGGGCTCCAGTGAATCGCCGAAGCGCAGCAAGCGACCACGAGCTGCGGTCGAGCAGGGTTGCCTTCAGCACCAGCCGACACCGACGAGCATCAACCTCCGCCGCGCACCCCTTGCCGCGCCGACGTGCTCGCAGATAGGACGACTCGCCCGCGCGACACCTTTGCCGGCGAAGATCCGCCGACCGATGCGCGAAGCGCAGTACCGCATAGATCGCGGTCGGTCGCGGTCGCCCGAGTCGATGATCGTCGCGTCGGCGCCGAGCAGGCTTGCCGCCTGCAAGGCTCCACTTCGATGCGTAGGAGCTCGTCAGAGCTCGGCGAGGGTCGTGGCCTCGTCGGGCGAGCCCCAGATCGCGAAAGTGTGCGCGAGCACGGCGTTTCGTGTGGCACCATCCGACGATCGAGGCCTCGAGCCGATCGTCTTGGCACGTCGACGCCGCACGTCACGATGATGCACCTCGGCGGGGATGCGATCGAGCCCGGAACGGTTCGCGTCGGGCTGGCAAGATCGTGTTGCGTCGAACTTCGACGGCGCCTCGCGCCAGCCTTCACCCATGAGGGTGTTCGTCCAGGTCTGGAGCTCGTCGGAGTCGTCCTTGACGCGGAGAAGCTCGGCGGCAATCTTTCCCGCAGGTCGCGTTCGCAGGGACCCGGGACCAACGCGGAGAGACGAAAACCGGCGTGCGCCTTGCACTTCGGGACGGGTCGCACGCCAGCGACTTCGGCGGCAACCGCCGGTGCTGGCCAGCGTCTCGGGGATGAGCTGCTGACTGACAGTGCGGGCAATCGAAAAAAGGCGGCGGTTTCGGGGTTGTTGCGGCTGCCCATCGATGCGCTGCCATCGGAGCTCGGGGTGAAGCCGGCGCATTCTCTGGGGACGACGTGGCAACCTCGAAAACCCGCATGTCGCCGCGCGCGAAAGCGTAGGCCCGCAGCATCGGCGCCTCGCCTCTTCTGAAAATCGGGGTCGAGCCGATCACGCAGATTTCAGCGATCGGGCGAATGAGAGGCGTTCGTGCGTTCCGCCAAGAGGAGCGAGGCTACCTTCGGCGCCTACGTCCATTGCATCCACCCCGTCGCAGAAGCACGCGGGCCAGCGTGTCGTCGAAGGTTCCGCGGTGCCTTCGCGGCAACGTTCTTCAAGCCGCCGCCTGGAAAGTGCGGCGATGCAAAAAGCGTTGTTTCGTGCTCCGTCGGCGACGTCGGCCAGCGAGCGCAACTCGGCGACGGCGGGCGTCGCGGCGAATAAAGCGGCTCGATCTCCGACCACGACGTAGTCGCGGCAGTCGGATTCCGCCGGCAGTAGGACCGAAATCGGCGCCGGATCTGATTTCGCGACGAAAGCACGCGATGGCGCTGGTGAGCAAGCGCGTGGTGAAGCCGACTCTTACAGGCTTGACCAGCGTCACCCGTTCGATGGTCCGGGCCGCCGATCGCGTCGGCGATCTCGCGCTGACAAGCGGCATTGTGAGGACAGAACGCTGACTTCCGGGCACGTTGCGCTCCATGCCAACTTCGGGTAGTCGGATCTCGCCGCCTCGATCCACGTCGAGAGCAGATGTCGGGGCGGCGGAATTAGCGATCGAAGCGACTGACGGCGAACGGTCAGCGGAAGCGTCGGCATCGTCGGTTCCGATGGCGGCAGTGAGCGCGTCCCGGATCTGGGCGCGGTCGATCTACGCCGGCATCGTGTGCCGTCAGATGCGGCGAAGAAGCCACGCGACCGCACTGCACGCGGCTCGTGGATCGCGAGCAACGCCGGCTCGCACCTGGCGCAAGATGTCGGACCATCTTTCGCGGGCTGACTTCCATTTCGGCGCCGATTAGCTGCCCGCGTTTCTGTGCCACCCTCGATCTCGCGGAGCCTCGAAGCGAGCGCGCGCGTTCTTTCCTTGTTCGTGCCGCATGCAGCGAAGGTCGCCGACGGCTTCGGCGACCCTTCGTCAATTCTCGGCTTTTGACCATGTCAGCGGTAAATGTCGCGCTGCGCGCGTTCCTGCAGTAGTAACTGGCGTGGCGGGGAGCACTCTTTGCCGTCAATGGTCTTGCGGCGGCATCGACGTGAGCTGACGTCCCACGAGTGCGCCTGTCACGCCGTGCAGCGCGCGAGCCGCGCGAAGACCCGCCAGAGAGAGCTCGCGTAACGCGTTCCGCGACTCTTAACCAGCAGGGCGCATCCAGAACACGACCGCGGCGGGCTTCATGCAGTTCGGGTCACGACCCGCGTCACCTTCGAGCGTGTCGAACGAGCCGCCCAGCACCGGCCAGCGCTGGCGAGAGCCTGCTCGAGCACGTCCACCTGTTCCGGCGCGTCAGCGTCCCGTGCGAATCGGCCTGACGGTCTGCCGTAGGGTCGTCTTCGCCGGTCTCCTTTGTCGGTGTCGCTCTCGGTCATGGTGGTCTTCCTCCGTGGTGCTGGTGATGATCTCCCCGGTCAGCAGCAAAGCGGCGCATCACCCGGCTACGCGCTTGGTTGGTCAGTCCATCCGCTGTCCGAGCGGGCGACGGGAGATGCACGCCGAGCGCGAGCCCGGCGCGATGCACGGCGCGAAAGCGGCAACGTAGGTCACGCGATACGCCGTCGCACCTGCCAACCTAAGGCTGCACGGCGACCGTCGCGACGTGTCGACATCCCGCCCACGACGCCAGCGGCGCCCTGACCGGCACGGCGAGTCCGGACGGCCCGAGCCGCTGAGATGCCGACGCACGGCCCGGTCACGAGCGCCGAGTCGGTCGCCGAGGTCGCGCACGCTGACGGGATCGTCGTGCCAGAGCGCGTCGACGCGGCGAGCAGCATGGCTGAGTCCCAGCGATTTGGCGTCGGTGTGGGGATCTGTAGACCATGCGTCGCGTGCTATTTTCGGGCGTGATAGGTGCCGCGGAGTGACCAGAGCCGTCTCGCATATCTGTCCCCCGTAGGGGGACGGGGAGCGTAGAGTAATACGTGGACAGGTCTGGTCATCGAGCGTCCGCGAGCTCGCGTGTAGGCCGCGGCCCGATGATCGAGACGGAGCAAACCACGGGCGATGAGCTGACCATGGCACGCCGCCGGGCGGTCCGCTCGTCGCACGCGGCACCACGGCGACCGTCCGCGATCGAGCGTGCATGTCAGCCGGCCGACGCGGGCGGCGGCGGTGTCGATGACCCGTACATCGGTATGGTCGGTCGCGCCGCTCATGCCCGACCACGCGATGTCGGTGCGCGTGCGGAGCTGGCTGACGGCGCGATGGCCCTGCACGCCGGGCTGGTGGGCCGGTATGGGATCGGTGGTCGGAGTCGCACGCCGTCGTGCGGTCTCGTAGGTCGCGCGGACGTACCGGCGCGCCCGCGGCCAGCTGCGGGTGCGCGCGAGCCCTGCACCTTGTCGCCGCTGCCGTGCGCGGGTCGATGAGCGCCGGAAGAGCCTGTCAGACCAATCGCGACGATCGACGGCGCTGAGCGCGAGCGCCATCATGACGCGCCAGACCGGTCGCCCCCGTATCGCTCCGCTACCGGTCCCCATCGAGGAGCAAAGGCGCCGGGCCGCGCGAGAGCGGGCGACCGGGCCGGGGCGGTAATGGTCGCGAGCGCGGCGAGCGCGAAACTCCAGTCGGCTGGCGTCAGGGACAGAGCAGCCAGCGAGTCGATGCGGGCGCGAGCGGTGGTGATCGTGTCGCGGATGTCGAGCCTGAGCGTGGCGGCGTCGGCGGCGTGCGCCCTCGTCGTGGCGCGTCGCCGATGCGGGTAGCGATGCGCCCATCCCGCCGTCCTGACGCGCAGATCACCGGCCGGAGGCCTGCGGCCGTGAGCCGCATGTCTGGTGAGAAGCGCGCATGTGGCCATCGCGTCACGCTGGTCGGTGCGTCGACGGCGACATGCGGAGGCCGGTGAAGAGATAGCGTGGCCTTTGCCGGTGCGACGGCATCGATGCAGAGTCTGATCCATCGGCCGGTCGCCTGGTCTGCGCCACCGCGGCGGTAGAGCATCGCCTGACCGTCGGCCGCGATCGCCGACGCGAACGCGACGCCATCGCTCCATGGTCGCGTGGCGCGATCCCGCGGCATACCGGCAATGCAGGAACCCCCGTGTCGCTGGTCGACGTCCGCACCAGATGCAGCCCAGGAAAGTAGATCGCCAGCTCTGTAGCGCGAATCGCCTCAGGAAATGCGGATCGAATCGAGGCCGCCCGCGCCCTTCAACCGGCGCACAGCCTCGAGGAAGTCCCGCGACGTCAGCTTTCGATAAGTTCCGCGGCTCTGCCAGCTTCGGCGGAGCAGCGCATCCGGGTCGAGTGTCCTTTGAGGCAGATTGCCCGCGACGATTGCTTGCAGGCGCCCGACTCTAAGGCTTGCCGTCGGTCGTCGTCCCGGGACATGCGCGCACTTGTGCCGCATGGTTGGGTATTGTGGAGGGAGCAGAGGCGACGCGGTTCTAGTCGGGTGTCGGCGAGCTAAATGCCGTGTGGTCCCGACTCAGTGCCACAAAGATGAGCTGGCGTGTCGACGTGATACGCAACTCAAGAACAATCTGGCGAGGGTCGTTCCGTCATCTGGTTCCTCGATGTTGACCGAGTGCCTCGTGAAACGCTGCGCCATCGACGCGCCGCTGCGGGCCCGCGAGTTTCCCCAGCCGTGGCGGAGCAACAGACGGCATGCCGTACGCTGGTCGGAGATGCTGACGCGTCGGCGGGTGAGTAGCGGAAGCGTGATGCAGCCACCGAGCCTGCGCATGAGGCGCATCGGTTGCCGTACGGCGGCATGCGGGCAACCGGCGGTAGATTTGACGCAGCAGACGGCAGAGTGCGCGGACGCCGCTGGAGCGTCCGATCCGAGCGGTGGAAGGACGTTGCCGCTTTTGCCAGCGCGCCGCCCCAGGAAGTGGTCGTGGCGCCTTCATCGGGTGTCCAGCGGGGAGATGGATGGCATGGGCGCCGCCCGGTCAGCGTTGCAGGAAGCTCCTGGGACGCGGTGTCCGGAACGCAGCCAGCGCATCGAGCCATACCTTCGGCCGACTGGAGGAAGCGGACCGATGCTGCGCGTGATGATCCGGCCCGTTGAACCACGTGCGGCTGGCGCGTGATGCCGGAGCCTGGTGTTTCGAAGATGCGCCCCGACTTCGTCATGATGGCGCTGCGCGGTATCAGGTGAGCATGTGGCGTGGAAGCCTGACTCAACACCGCAAAAGTGGACTGGCTTGATGATAGCGAGCGAGTAACTGCGTTGAAAAGATCAGTCGCCGCCCTTCATTTCTACCAGTCATGAGCGTGCCCCTGACGCCTGGCGAGCTATCGTCTGGTCAAAAGCGGCGAGGGTTAGCAAACCGCGTGGTGAGCTCCGCGTGGCGGCGAACATTACTGGAGGCGTGGCAGAAAGGAACTGTTCGGCAATCGCGGAAAGTGTAAGGCGCAAAATTCGAAAGACGGCCAGCACTCTCCGCGCGAGTGGCTGCGCGTCGCTTCGCCAGCGTCAGCCAACGCGCTTGCCGGTGCTGGGGTCGCAGGCGACCGACGTGGCGCTTGATCCTCGAGCGCGTCCAGGCACCGAGGGCTAAAACCGCGACGCTGCCTGCGGGTCCAGGGAATGGCCCGCCACGTTGGTCGTCCCCCGTTCACCGATCTCCAGGTTGCTTCTGGCAATACGCTGGGTGTTGATCCATTTGCGCCGACGTGCGCCTGACGCTGTGGAAACGGGACGCCGTGATGGCGTTTTATGGGAGCCCGGTTCCGAGTGCGTCTCGATGTTGATGTTAGCTCTCGCTTCGCGCCGTGGTAAGACGCGGCTGCCAGCCATGCAGACTTGTGAGGACGCCGCGTCGGCTTCGAGCATGTAAGACAGTGGGCGCTACTGCTGCCGCGCCAAAGCCCCGGAGATGATCCGGAAGGTCGACCGCAAGACCATTGGGGCGGTCATAATCCTTCTATAGGAACGCTGAGGCCGGTTGAAGTGCTTGGAAGAGCGGTGTACCGGCTTGTCGCGGCCGATCGCCTCTTAGTGATCACTTATCCGGCGTCATGGAACCTGACCACATTAAAAGCCTGTCGAATTGTTTTTAACTTACCTTCTGATTCGGGGCGGACCTCCGAACGAATCCCTGCCCTCGTCCAGGTGAAGAGCTGACGAGTACGATGGCGTGCACAGTTTGGCGGTCGCTTCGCAACGTGGTCGATCTCGCATGGGTGCAGTAACAGCATGCTCTGGCCTGCGTAGAGGATCGTGCGTCTCTATGCTGGCTTGATCCAGTCCTTGTGATGTGTTGCTAAGTTTCGACCTTTCCAATTGCGCTTGTAGAGTTTCGCGTACTGCTCTTCCGACGGGTTGCCTCAAGCGAGGGCGATGTAAAAAGTTAGTCGTCGCGAGCCGCCCCTAGCTCTTGCTGGTCCGTTAGGTGCAGATGTCGTTGATTTTTGGGCAAAGCCAGGATCCGCGCCTTCGATGATAATACGAGCGCCGCCGACGTGTCGACTTAAAGAGCTTTTCTTCATCGCGCGGTGTGGTTCAGATAGAATCACTGACGAAACGACTATGAATCTGATCGTGGGAAGAGTATTGCTTCACACCGTGGAGCTGGCCGGCCCAGAGGATGCAGGGCTTGCCGTGATGGTCGGCAGTGGATGTGGCGCTGTCGACCACGCGCTCGTGAGCTCAACGCGTTGTAATAAAGCGCTTAAGGTGACCACTGATCCAATCACAGCATCCTCCTTCGCCCTATAAAACAGAGTAAAATCTGATGTCGTGTGCAACAGTAAGCGCAGAGAATAATCATAAACTTGAAAACTAGTTTATTTGAAACGGGGGTGAATTATTCTGTGGAAAACAATGTGAAATAATACTTAGCTGGGGTGTGGGCCTGACTATTTAGAACTGGGCTGAGGTCGTAAAAGTCCCGAACCCCGCCGGCATTCTAGGTGATTCCTCCCAGCCTTGATAGTTAAGCGACTGCCGCCGCTGATGTGAGACTCGCTGGTTATGGTGCAACGGTTGCGAGAGCCTCGACCGGCGTGGCGCGGCTCTATTTCCAGATCTCGGCAACATGTTGATCCCAAGACGCCTGGCCCGGACTCTGGACGATGATCGGCAATCCGCGCCCCAACCGGCCCGAATCGTGCGCGGTATGCGCGGAAGAACTCGGCAGAGCGACCTCGACGACGCGCTAATGGGTTGCCCGCGACGTCGCCATCCTTGAGGAGCGCAACGCCGTGGGGTCCGTTCTCCTGATTTGAGAGGGGCTCGCGTAGTTCTACGCGTAGACGCCGGCATCTGATCGGCGGATGGTGATCTGCTGCCGATGCGCATCTGGCGCGCGATACCGAGGCGTCGACTTCGCCTCCACCTGTTTTCCCACCCAAACGAGGCTAGCGCATGGGACACTTGGCAAGCCTAGAGACGGGCCACGTCGCGGCTGACGACGCGACGAAGTTGGGCGGCAAAGGCAGAGGCGATCATCTTGGTCGTCGAACGCGATCCGCACATCCGCGAGCTCGAGTCGCACTTCCTGCACCAGGCCGGTTACTCCGTCGAGTTCGAGCAGGACGGACACGCCGCTCTGGCGCAAGCCCGGAAGATCGTCCCCGACATCATCATCACGGAGATCCTCGTCCCCAAGCTCGACGGGCTCGGCGCTGTGCCGCCGGCTCAAGGCGGATCCCCGAACGCGCGGCATCGCCGTGCTGGTCTTCAGCATCCTGGCGGCGGCCGGCCGTGCGCGTGAAGCCGGCGCTGATGCCTTCCTGCTAAAGCCCCTCGCCGAGCACAGCGCTGGTCGACGACGGTGCAGCAGCTCCTCGAAATACGAGCCGTGGGACCCGGGAGAGACTTAACATGAGCAGTGAACCCAGAACTGGTCGGCGGGGCACGGTCGAAGCAGACGCGGACTCTCGCTTAAATCGCCTCACCACCGGCAACCGCGAGCTCGACGAGATCCTCGGGGGCGGCATCCCAGCGAACTCGATCAACATCATCATGGGCGAGCCGGGATCGGGCAAGACGACCCTCGCCGAGGAGTTCATCTTCGCCAACGCGCGACGACGACGAGCAGCGGCCGATTCTCTACCTCGACGACGCTCTCCGAGCCGCTCGACAAGGTGATCAAGTACCTTCAGCAATTCCAGTTCTTCGACGTGGCAAGATGGGCGGCGCGATCGTCAGTACGAGGGCATCGGCGCCGAGCTGGCAGCGAACGGCGTCGGCGCGCTGCTTCCCAGGCTCAAGGACGCGATCAAGACGATGTCGCCGAAGATCATCGTGATCGACTCCTTCAAAGCGATCCACGACCTGGCGAAGTCGACCCCAAGAGATGCGGCTGATGCTGCACGAGGTCGCCGGGCTCCTCGCGGCGTACGACACGACCGTCCTCCTCGTCGGAGAATACCGGCACGAGGACATCGCGACGGTACCCGAGTTCGCGGTGGCGGACGGGATCATCGAGCTGGCGAGGAACGCCCTCGGCACGCGCGACGAGCGGTACCTCCGCGTGTTCAAGCTCCGCGGCAGCTCCTATCACGGCAAGGATCCACGCCTTCGACATCACGGCGGCGGGCCTGCAGGTGTACCCGCGCCTCGTCAGTCCGGTCGAGGCGGCCTCCTACGACGCGGATGTTCAGCCGTGTTCCGTCGGGCGTCCCGGCCTCGATCCCATGCTCGCTGGCGGCTCTTGGACGGGGAGCGCCACGCTCCTCGCCGGTCCCACGGGCTCCGGAAAGACGACGATGGGCATTCGATTCATCGTCGAGGGCCTCCGCCGGGGCGAGCGGTGCTTGCTCGTCAACTTCCAGGAGAACCCCACGCAGCTCGCGCACCAGATCGAGGAGATCGGCGGAACACTCGACGACGACGCCCGCGGTCGATTGGATCTGCTCTACTACTCGGCGGTCGAGCTGTCCCATCGACAGGATCGTCGTCAGCATCTTCCAAGCGCTCGCGCGGAGGCGATCCGCCGCGTGGTCATCGACGCGCTCGGAGACCTGGCCATCGCTGCCAGCGATGCCACGCGCATGCACAACTATCTCTATGCGCTGGTGCAGCATTTCGCGGTGATGGGCGTGACGCAGCGTGCTCACGCTCGAGACGGACCCACCCATCATGGCCAGCGACGAGAGTCACGGTCGGATGAGCCACATGGCGGACAACATCATCTTCCTCGACATCGCAGGCGAAAGAGCGGATCGTGGGACGGACGCTCCGCAGTCGCGCAAGGCGCGCGGCATCGCCCACGATCTCCAGTCGCGCGAGCTGCGGATCGATGTCCGGGGACTGCGCATCGATCCAGGACGGCGAATGACGAGCTCCGTCCGGATCGAGGACGACGGGCTGCAACAGATCCGCAAGCTCACCGAGGTGAGCCGCGCGCTCACCTATGCGGCGTCGCTCGACGAGGTGCTTCAGTTGACGGTCGACCGCGCTGTCGACCTGCTCGCGGCGGAGAAGTCGCTCCTCATGGTCGCGAACGACGATGGCCTGCTGGCCCTGCGAGCGTCGCACGGCGTCGACGCCGCGCTGGTCGAGCGCTTTCACGAGCCGTTGAGCGAGACGCTGATCGCGCGCCTCGCGGGCGCTTCTCGACGTGCAGCCGGAGCGCTTCCTCGGGGTCCCGCTCGTCGCGGCCGGAGCGATCACGGGAATCCTCGCTCGTCGATTCGGCCGGCCACTTCGACCGCCGCTGAACGAGGACGAATGGCTCTTGTCGGCCCTCGCAGATCAGGCCGCCGTCGCGCTGGAAAAGACGCGCCTCGACGAGACCGGTGAGTTCCGCGAGCAGCTCATCGGGATCGTCGGCCACGACCTTCGCAACCCGCTGGGCGTAATCCAGATGGCGGCGCACGTCCTGCTCAGGTGCGAAGGCCTCGGCGAGAAGGAGACCGAGCTGGCGAGGAAGATCACGACCAGCGCTCTCGCAGGCGGCGCGGCTCATCGAGCAATTGCTCGATTTCACGAGGAGCCGGCTGGGCGGCGGCATTCCGATCGATCCCACGCGCTTCGACATGGACGAGGTCTGTCGGCAGGTGATCGGCGAGACGGAGCTGACGCATCCGGACAGGCCGCTGCGCTTGGATGTGCGAGGCGACTTGACCGGTGTGTGGACCGCAATCGGCTGTACCAGCTGGTCGCCAATCTCGTCGGAAACGCGGTGCAGCACGGCCAAGCCGCGATCTGCGATCGAGGTGCGGGTCGTCGGCGGGGACACCGAGGTCGTCCTCGAGGTCGCCAATCGAGGCGATACCCATTCCGCCGGCGGCGCAGGAGGTCATCTTCGACGCATTCCGCCGGGGGCGGACGGCCGAGTCGAATAGGCACGGGCTCGGACTCCGGGCTCTTCATCGCTCAGCAGATCGCCGCTTCGCATGGCGGCTCGATCGCCGTCACCTCCTCCGACAGCGACGGGACGATCTTCCGCGTTCGTCTGCCGCGCCACGCTGTCGCAACCGAGTCCGGTCAGCGATAGCCGGTGACTCTACGTCGTCCGGCGGAATCCTACCACGTCGCAGACGGCGATCGCGGGCGCGTCGCGGCGCGCCTTCTCGGTGGCCGTCGGCAGGTCGGCGAGCGGCGTGTACGTCAGCTGGTCGGGGTCGAGCCCGAGCGCGATCGCGTCGTGCGGACCGAGCCGCTTCGACGAGCGCCTTCGACGCGAGCGCGCGTCCGCCGGTGGCGCATGCCTCGATACGCGCCGACTCGTTGACCTCGTCGCCGAGCGCCGTTGACCTCGGTTCGACCTCGGGTAGCGACCTGCCCGACGTAGAGCGTCGATCCCCAGTGGAGCCGAAGCGCAAGACGACGTCCGCCGCCGCGAGGTTGCTCCGTGACCGCCACGTCGGCCAGCGCGCCGCGGAGTGCCGGGTCGCCGCGATGCAGTTGCGCGCGGCGGCGGGATTCCGAACCGGCCGTGTCGACGAGGAAGAACGCGACGACGCCGTCGCCGACGTGCCGTCCGACGAGCCCGCCGGCGTCGATGACGCATTGGTCGGCGGCGCGTGCGAGCCGGCGGACGAACGTGAAGTAGCTCGCTGTCGGTAAGCGGCGCTGCGAGCGGCGATGACGCCTCGAGGTCGGCGAAGAGGATCGCGGCCGGACGCCGCGCAGCCTTCGCGACGTGCTGCATGCGCTCGAAGTGGCGCAGATCGCCGCCCGCCGCGAGCGGTCGCGAGCACGGCCATGCCGACCTCGGGCTTCGCGATCAACGCCGTGCCGGCGTGCCGCCCGCCCGCGTCGTGGAGGCGCACCGTCACGGAGCGCGCCTCGACGGCCTGGCCCAGATGCGACCCGTGCCACACGAACGACGCCGCGGGCGACGCCGCCGTGGGCACCAGTTGCGGCACGAGGTCGTGGAGCGCCGGGTCGACGAGCGCGGCGAGCGCGTCGCGCCCGCCCGGCGTGTCGGCCAGGACCAGCCCGCCGAGCGCGCGCGAAGAGCTCGCGCACGAGGTGGAGCGTGTTCGGACCGCTGGTCCAGCCGAGGCGGAGGCGCATCGCCTGGGTGCCGAAATAATGGTCGCCGAGCGCGACCGGTGCCAGGTCCGTCAGGCCGCCGTAGATTCGGCGGAGGTCGTCGGTCGCGTAGACGAGGCGCCAGTCGCGATCGACGATCTTCCGCCCAGTGGCCGGCGTCGCTGAGCGCGGCGGCCGTCGCGGCGAGCGCCGGATCGGCGGGCAAGGGCAGCGTTCCGGCGTCGTCCATCGACCTCTCTATACAGCTCTGGACGCCGGTCGCGTCAGCTCAGGCCGCTCCGCATACGGCGTGATCCCGACCTCGCGAAAGACACTTGCGGCGGAAGTCGGGTCGTGGGCGACGGGGCGTGGCGTGCCCGTTCGAGGCGACGGAGCGCGAGGTGCCCGCGATGGATGATGCGCTCGTTCTCGTGCGGTACCCCGGATGCCGCGGCTTCCTCAGGGCGAAGCCTCACCGCGAACGCGCGATGAGCTCGCGCTCTCGTTGCCGAGCTCGTCGCCGTCACTTCCAATCGACGGCTGCGTCCCTTTACTCCTCAGCACACTCCATATCGCTCTTTGCCGATCTTGCAGTGACGCAGTGGACCGCGCTGGAGTGATTCTTCTGCGGAAATCCTGTACATCCTGCCCGCTACAACACGGTCTCTAGGGCACGCGATCCCAAACCCAAGGCGACCGCGCGCAGGAATCGTGAGTCGATCCGCTTTGATTCGTCCGGAACGCGCCGGTGTTGCGTGCGCGTCCGAGATCAGCGGGGTCGCATTGGGTACGCATGGCCCCTGGCTTGCTCCGACGCCTGCAGGGCGCGGCACTTTCTCGGCCCGCGCCGACCACACAGCCCTCGGAAGGAGAGTTCATGTTCAACAGATTGACGATTCAGAGCATCGTAGCGAGCGCGGTCCTCGGTTCGCGCTGACCGTCTCGGCCGGTACCGCGATGGCGGGTGGGACGACGTGCGATCCCCAGAAGCAAATCTGTCCCCCGACCTGCAATCCCAAAACGCAAGACTGTCCGCCGGCATGCGACCCAGAAGACGCAACTCTGCGACCTCTGTCACAACATCGGCGGCCCCAATGCACTGGGTGCCAACTGTGACGCTGGCAATTGCAAGATCGCCGACATCGTCGCTACGGGCGATGCGGATCTCATTGCGGCGTTCACTCAAGCGTTGGTCGTCCGTGGCCAAGTCGGCTGCAATCCGAACAACATCTACGGCGGAATCGTCGTTCCGTTCGGCGATGCGGCGTTCAACGCTCACTTCAATCACGGCGACGGGTTCACGTTGGTGACGGTCGATCGCATTCACGCCACTCAGCCGCACGTCGCGGCCAATGTCGGCTGCTTCGCGGTCCGTCACGATCCCGATCCAGGCAACTCAGCTTTCTCAGGTACATCGAAACCGCGGCGCGAGGTGGGCCGCTTGCTTCGGCAAGCGGCCCACTGCGCGCCGACGGTGGCTCCCGCCCCGGGAAATCAAAAGGGACTTCGCTACGTGACTATGGCTACGAGGTGAGCAAATGACGTCTTGTCGAATCGTTAATCGCATTGCGGCGCGCGTCGGTGCATTTCTGGTCGTCGGCGCGATCAGTTGGTTCGGCCGTTGCGGCGCGCGCCCAATCGACCGTAGAGCTCAGGCCGAATCTGCGACCTCTGCCGGCGTCCAATATCGCGCTGTCAAAGCGGGCTGCTCTCGTTCGATACGACATCTTGGAACGACGGCAACGGGCCCCGTGAATTGATTGCCGGCCACGTCGACTCACGGGCGAAAAAACAGCAGGTGTATCAGCGGCTCCACTAATAGCGATGGGACGTTCGTCGACCACCTGGTCGGCTCTTTCATTTGGCAACTAAGCTGCACAACCATTTCCACTTCCGAGCAGTACGCCGTCTACACCCTTCAGCTCGCCAACGCCCCGGCGGCGTCGCAGCGGACCAGTCAGAAGACGACCTTTGCGTCATGGATACCACGCCGATCGATCTCACTCTGCCCGGTGCGCCGAGCAGCGCCATCTATTCGACGTGCGGCAACGTCAAGCAGGGCATGTCGGTCGGCTGGGCGGACACTTACGGCAGTTTTCTAGCGGGACAGGCCATCGACGTCAGTGGCTTGCCCGACGGTCGCTGCAATCTCATCATCGAGATCGACCCTCAGAGGCGCCTGGCGGAAGTGTCGGAGAGCGACAATGTCTCGTGCGTGCTCTTGGATCTCAACGTATCGACGTCCAGTTTCACTGTGGTCGATGCGCATCGGGATGCGGCACCATCACCCCGCCTACGAGCGTCACGGTCACTGCGCATCGTTCCCAACACCATGTCGGCCGGATCGACGAACGCCGTGATATCGGGAACGGATTTCTCAAGGACCGGTGAACGTCAGCTTCGCCAATGGGTCGGGCCAGACACCAACAGCGTCGAACGTCCGGGTTTTGGATGACAACACCCTGACTGCGACCGTCACGGTGAAGAAGGCTGGGAGTACGAGCGACCCGCTTTGGGACGTGCGGGTGGGGCGGGGACGTTGATCGATGGTCTCCTGGTGGCGAAGTAGGACTCGTCCGTCTCCTCCATGGCGGCCCGCTCCCAGGCAGCCCGCCGCAATTGCGGGCGCTATTCTGGCGAGATCGTGGACGAGGAGGCCGGCGAGGCCCGCCGCCTTCGTCCCCTCGCCCACGCCGCGCGAAACACGCCGATCACGGCCCCCGTCCCGGTGAAGAGGGTCGGACAGCCGATGACGCACCCGCCGATGCTCCGTGATGATCGCCTCGAGCTGGTCCGCGAGCGGTAGCTTCGGTGAGTCGATCGCGGACGAGCGGCCGATGCTTCGAACGGGAACCGTAGACCGTGACTCTGAGATCTGAAGTGCGATTTCGTGGACACAAACCTTGCTCGGGGAAAAGGAGTGACCTCGACCGTCACGGACCGGAGTCACGCCGTCTGCCGCCGCCGACGCTCCGCCGCACCTGGCGAGAAGCGCCTATGCGTCGATCACTGTCAGGGGTAGCCAACTGACCGAGACGCGGGAAGGTCGCTACTGAGCCGAACGTTCAATGAGAGTGAGCGCGATGAGAATTCCTGGAATTACCGCTACGCACTCAGCAGCTATATCAAGTCGTCGCTGTGGCTATTCCCGTTTGTCGCCATACCGCTCTACCTGGTGGTTGCGCGCATGGTGCACGCCATGGGCGACTGGTTGCTCGTCACCGGACGCATCGACCTCACCTCTTTTCTTGGTCTGCATCTCCCAGGGGCGCGAGTCTCGCTCGATGCGATCGTTACGCTGAACATGTCGTTCCTCGTGTTCACGTTCGGGTCGCTCCTCGTGGCGATCCAGGTTGCGAGCGGCCAGTACACGCCACGCATCATTGCGACCACGCTGCTGCGCGACAATCGCATCACGGTACATCGTGGCGTATTTCGTCTTCACGTTGCTCCTGGCCCTGCGCATCGCGAACCAGATCGACTGCGCAGGTCAATCAATTCGATCTTCTGGTGGCCGGCATCCTCGGTCTTCTTTCGATCATGCTGTTTCTCTATTTCATCGATCACGCGGCAAGAATGTTGCGTCCGGTGAGCATCGTTGCGTGCGTGGCGACGGATGGGTTGGCGGTCATCGACAGCATGTATCCGCGACTGACGAGCCACCCGCCGCTGGTCGGCGAGCCTCCAAGCCTGCGAGGACGCCAGACGCGCACAGTGGCTCACGAGGGAAATTCTGGAGTTCTTCTCGCCGTGAACGTGCCGGAGCTGCTCGCCGCGGCACGTCGCTGCCAGGGTGTGGTCGAGGTCGTGCCCCAAGTTGGAGATTTCGTCGCGGTGGACGAGCCGCTATTCGTTCTCTACGGCGGTACCGTCGCGCTCGATGATCGCACGCTGCGTACGCTCGTCGCGTTCGGCGGCGAGCGTACCATCGACCAGGATCCGACGTTCGCGTTTCGCATCCTCGTCGACATCGCGCTCAAGGCGTTGTCCGCCGCAATCAATGACCCAACGACGGCCGTGCTTGCCATCGATCAACTTCACCGCCTGCTACGGGCGGCGGGTCTCAGATTTCTGCTCGGAGACGTCATCACCGATGCGGACGGTGAAATGCGGTGTGATCTTTCGGACGCCGAACTGGGAGGAACTTCGTGCAACTCACCTTTCGCGAAATACGCCGATGCGGCGCGGGTAGCTTCCAGATCACTCGGCGGCTGCGAGCGATGGGAGAGAATCTCATACAAACGCTGCCAGAGTATCGTCATGCAGCGTTGCGCACCGAGTTGGAGTTGCTGGACCGGGCGATCGAGACGCAGTTCGTCTTTCCGGAAGACCGAGGCGCTGGCTCGCATTGCCGGGACGAGCAGGGCCTGGGCGCAGTGCCCGGCGCCGCTCTGTGAGGTAGTTGGCAGGAAATGACCCGTGCCTTTGCAGCGACCTCCCGCGGATCTCGGACTGCGGCGTTAGCGGTCCCGGCGGTTCTGGTTGATGTCTTTCTGCCGATCCCGCACGTCCTCATTCCGGTCGCGCGCTTTTGCCGCGTCCGCCTTGTCATCGCTGCGGCATCTCCTTGATGACGTCCGCCTGGCGGCTCCTTCGGTTCGAGTTCTTCTCCAGTTGCCGCTGCTGGAGATCGTTCTGCGCGATTGCCGTTGCCGTTCCGCTGAGCAGGATCAACGCTACGGCGAGTCCGACGATTTTCATGAACCCTCTCCTTGGTTCGCTGGTTGCCCCTCGTGGCCGACTCGTGTCGGTTGGATGCCGACTGCGAGTACCGCACGACGGGCACGATGCGCAAAGTTGGTGCCCCAAGCGCCAACCCACCCGAGGACGCGCGGCCGTCGAGCACCGCACCGCATCGCTGATGACCCGGCCCCCGCGAGTCCGAGCGGGCGGGAGTCGCACACGTGTCCAGGCTCGACGGCGCCTTCGGCCGCCGCGGCCCGGATCCATGGACTTTTCGTTGACCGCGGCGCCCGTGACTCGGCTCCAATGCGCGCGCTACCCGAGCCGTCCCGGATCAAGGGCGGCGCCCAACTCAAACGTAAGGAGCCACTCGATGTCCATTGCCCTCTCTCGCGACCATCGACAGCTGCGTGTGCCGTCCTCGATCATCGCGACCGCGATCCTTCTCTCGATCATCGGGAGCGCGACCGACACGCGCGCCCAAGCGCAGAACGCCGACCAGCAGAAGTGCCTGAACGCGCTCTACAAGAGCGCCGGGAAGGTCGGCCAGACGCAGGGCAAGGCGAACACCAAGTGCCTGCAAGTCGCGCCAGGCGCTCGCGACCGAGCAGCTCGGGAATCCCGACCAGGAGCGGACGGTGGACGCGTGCCTGACCAACGACGCGAAGGGCGCGCTCGCCAAGAAGACCGCGGACGTCACCAAGACGGAGACCAACAAGTGCACCGTGCCGCCGAGCTTCGGCGCGGGCAGCGCCGATCAGATCGCCGGCGCCGCGTCTTCGCAGAGCCGCGCGGTCCTGCGCGACCTGTTCGGTCCCGACCATCCACGCAGCTCGTCTTCTCAAGCTCGGCTACAACGACAAGGCCGGGCTCGAATGCCAACCCGGGACGGTGAAGAACGCCGGGCAAGCTGTACGACACCCTCTGGAAGGAGATGCAGGGCGCGGCGAAGAGCGCGCTCGCAGGCAAGAGCGGCCCGGCGGTCACGTCGGCCGCAGCGCTGCAGGCGGCGATCACCACCGCCCTCGCGCGCGGACGCGAAGGGCAAGATCGCCAAGAGCACGCTGGCGCTGACCAACGCGATGGCGAGCACGTGCGGCGCACGACCGAGCCGTTGATCGGGATGTTCCACGGCAAGTGCTTCCCGTCCGCTGCGACCACGCCGGCCCAGCTGTCCGCGTGCGCGGTCAGCGCGACACGCTGTCACTTCTGCCGCGCGCTCAAGGGCGCGACCGGACTCGGCTTCGACTGCGACGCCTTCGACGACGCCATGGCCAACGACTCCTGCGTCGGGTTCGCGTCGGCGCACGAGATCACGAACGGCGCCGAGCTCATCACCGGGCCGCTCGCGAGCGGGCAGCTCGGCGACACCATGATCGAGAACGGGCTCGCGCGCTTCATCATCCAGAAGCCGGGCGTGCGCGACATGTACAGCGTCGGCGCCTTCGGCGGGAACCTCATCGACGTCGAGCTCGTCGGGCATCCCGGGCTCGACAACTTCCTCGAGATGCAGCCGGCGATCAACATCGAGACCGTCATCAACGCGACTACGCTCCGAGATCGTGAACGACGGCACCGACGGCGGCGCCGCGATCGTCCGCACGTGCGGTCCCGACGACGTCCTCGACTTCGTGAACCCCTCGACGATCATCGAGGGCGTCGGGCTCGATTTCCCGGCTGCGGCCAACGACAACGACCAGAACGTCGAAGGCTGCACCGAGTACATCCTCGAGCCGGATGCCGCGTATCTGAAGCTCGTGACGACCGATCTTCAACGACGAGCCGACCACCCTCGGGGTCTTCGCCGGCGATTTCGTCAACGCCTCCGGTGAGCTCGAGCAGTGGGGCAGCGGCAACGAAGGCATCGGCGTGCGCCTCCTCGGCGACGACATGGGCGTCTTCAGCTACTTCGGCTACGGCGAGGCGACGGGCGTCGGACTACGGCATCACGACCATTCCGATCCCCGAGTCCAACCAGAAGACGGGGTACTTCTCGACCAGCGGCGTCTCGTACCTCCTGCACAGCCAGTCGGTGTTGAGCGCGCTCGGCTCGGGAACCCCGAAGTTCAACGTGCCGGCCGGCGGCAGCAAAGTCGTACGTCCGCTACTTCGGCGTCGGCGACGGCAGCGGCGGCAACGCGGTCACGCTCGAGAATCTCCTGAAGGCCGTGACGTCGGGGCAGATCTCGGGATGCGTCACGGTGAACGGCGTGCCGGCGCCCGGCGCGCGCGTCACCGTCGGACCGGTCACCGCCGGCGCCATCACCCGCGTCACCTCGACGTGGGTGACCGGCCCCGACGGCTGCTACGCGGGCACGCTGCCCATCGGCTCGCGCGGCTTCGTCGCGCTGGCGCGAAGGCACCATGTACGAAGGTGGCGCGTCGACGCCGCCGGTCCACATCGTCAGCATCGCCGAAGGCGACGCCGTCGGTGCAGAACTTCGACTTGCCGGCGCCCGGTCACGTGAACGTCACGGTGATCGACGAGAACAGCGACCCGGTGCCGGCCCGCGTCAGCGTCGTCGGCTTCGATCCTTCGCCCGATCCGGTGTTCAGCGCCGAGACCGGCCTGTTCCTCGATCAGAGCGACAAGCACCCGTTCGGCATCACGCGCGCCGTCTACACCGATGCCGACGGCACGGTGGATTTCGACATCGGAGCCGGGCAGCTACCGCGTCTACGTCTCAGCGCGGCGCCGAGTACTCGCTGTTCGAGCAGGCGTTGACGGTGACGGGCGGCGGGACGAACAACGTCGCGGCGCAGATCGCGCGCGTCCTCGACACCACCGGCTTCATCTCCTCCGACCACCACGTGCACGGCATCGCGAGCGCCGACTCGCGCGTCAGCTCGTCCGATCGCGTGCGGCAGTTCGCGGGTGAGGGCGTCGACAACATCATCATGACCGACCACCACCACCACACCGACCTGAACCCGCGGATCGCCGCCCTCGGCTTCACCGCGTTCGTGACGTCGACGATCGGCGAGGAGATCACGACCTGGGATACCGGCCACTACAACGCCTATCCGATGCTCATCGATCCGACGCGGCCTTCGGGCGGCTCGACGGACTGGGGCGGCGCGGCGCCGGCCGGCGAGGACTTCCCGTCGCACGGCAACTACATCCTGACGCCCGGCGGAGATCGACGACGCTGGCGAACGACCGAGCGCCGACCTCGACTCCCGACACCATCATCCAGATCAACCACATCGACTCGCACTTCGTGCCGATGCACATCGACACCTCGCTGGTGCCGCCCCAGTCGTTCATGACGCCGGCGGAGCTGCTCGACTTCCGCATGGATCCGGCGAGCGGCAACCTCTTCCATCACTTCGAAGCGCTCGAGCTCTGGAACGGCCACAACCGCAGTCACCCAGTCGCAGTTCCTGAACGAGCGCATCGGGATCTGGTTCAATCATGCTGAACCAGGGGCTGATCACGACCATGGTCACCGACACCGACACGCATGCGTTCGCCAATCTGGAGACCGCGGGCGGACGCACGTGGGCGGCCTCGTCGACCGACGATCCACCGAGCATCTCGCCGGCCGAGATGACGCAGTCGATCCGCGCCGGCAAAGCGGTCGGCGGCCAGGAGCTCTACGTGCAGACGCGGCTCGTCGATGCGGCCGATCGCCTCGAACGTGGCCGATCCACGCTCGCGGGCAGCACGCTCCTGCACCGTCAGCAATCCGACGGCAGGCTGCTCCTCGAGATCGACGTGCGAGGCGCCGCTCTGGGCCGAGTTCGACACCATCCGGGTCTACGCCAACGCGGCGACGATCCCGTCTCCGACGAGTGCTGCGCCGGAGCTGTTCGGCGCCACGCCGACGATGACGCTAGACGGCGGGAACGCATTTCTCGATCACGACCAACAACGTGCAGCCGGGCGTGACCGGCGGCTCGCGTCGCGAGGCGCACCTCTCGATCCCGTTCACGAACATGACCGCCGACACCTGGTTCGTGGTCGTGGTCAAGAGCTCCGACGGCGTGTCGCGGCCGATGTTCCCCGTCCATCCGGCCAATCTGGCGACGGGCAGCAAACGACGTTGGCGAACCTGACCGACGCGCAACCTCGGAGAGAGTGGCGTGACAGCGCTCGGGGTCACCAACGCGCTCTTACGCCGACGTCGACGGGAACCCGGGATTCGACGCACCTCTGGCACCGTGAAAGCGGCCGCGGCGGCGGCGGTGCTCGGCATCGCCGTCGTCGCGGCCGTCGTGACGTTGCGGGGATCGGCGCGGCGCGAGGCCCGTGCCTGCGGCCCATGTGGCGACCGCGCCGTCCGTGTCGGCGATGCGGGCCACGCCGGTGCCGAGCGCCTACGGCGGCAGCGGCCGGCGATGGAACGGCAGCGTTCGAGCGCGACGGGGGCGTTGCTGATCCTGGCCTCCGCCGCGCGCGCGCAGGCCGTCGTCACCGGTATCGTCTCCGACGTCGCGAGCATCGACGTGCACGGCTGGCGTGCCGCGCTTCGCGTCGACACCGTCCTCCTCGGGCACGTTCGTCATCGGCGATACCGTGACCATCGGATGGGAAGAGCTCTCGAGCGGGCGGCAGGTGCGGTTCGACGACGGCGCAGCGTGTCCTCCTCGTTCTCGATCCGTTGCCGACCCAGAGCCTCTGGCAGAAGCGCTTCCCCGACCCGCGATGCCGCGCACGAGGTGCTGGTCGTCGCATCGAATGGCGCGAGGCATTCCTGCCGCGGCCCGACGGCGCGACGCTCGCCATCCTCGAGCACTATCTCGCCATGACGCCCGACGCGCGCGCGACGGGGCGCCGGGCGCGCTCCGGCTCGCCGAGCTCGTGCGCGACGCACACCCGGCGGTCGCGCGCGAGGCGCTCGCGATCCTCGAGGCGGCGCCGGCGCGCCTCAGACGGCCTGGGTGCCGACGGCGCGGCGTCACTGCTCGCGGCCGCGCGCAGTCCTGAGCGCGAGGCGCCTCTCTGCGCGGTACGGCACTCCGCCTCGCCAGGTCAGCACCTGTTGCCGGGCACGCGCAAACCGCGCTCGCGCCCTCGCCGAGCCCGGCTCGCCGATCCGCGCCGACGCGTAATCGCGTCCTGGCGGGACTGCCCGACGGACTCCGGAGGAGCAGGTCGCGCAAGTCTCCTCGGCGACGCCGATCCGGAGCTCCGCGCCGTCGCCGTCGAGCTCCTGCGGGACGATACGGCCTGGATCGCGTCGTGGCGCTCAGTCACGACGATCCGTCGCCCGTGGTGCGCCTGGCGGCGGCGCGTGCGCTGCTCGCGGGCTATGCGCGCGGCGGGAACACGGCCGGCAGCCACGCGATCGCCGACGTCATCGGCCTGCTCGACGATCCCGGACGCCGCCGTGCGCACGGGGATCGCGGAGAGCATCGGGTGCGCTCGGGGAACCCGCCGTCGCCCCCTTGGACGCCGCCGTCGACGGCGACAGCGAGCGCGCGGCGCTCGCCGCCATTCTCGGGCTCGCGCGCACCGGCCCCAAGGGTGCCGCGCTGCTGGAGTTGATCGCCAAGACCCACGAGAACAAGTCGGTGCGGGCGTTCGCCCGTCTCGCGCTCGGCGAAGCGCCGGGACATGCCCACTGACCGCGCGACGCCGCGTCGACCGAACACTCACGGCCAAGTCGCCGGGGACGAGAACGGCTTGGCGGCGTCCACCAGAAACATGACGAGGGCATGAAGATCCGTCGCCCCGGTGCTCGAGACCTGCATCGGCATGTCCGCACCATGTCCCGCTTCGGCCTGACCGAGCTGCGACGCGCATCACCCCGTAGGGACTCCGGACGCTTTGCTCTCCGGCCAACACGAAAGAACGCCTCCGGAGCCAGGATGTGTGTGCACGGGCGTCGTGCTGCCGTGCGGGCCGCGCGCTTCGTTGATGCGGAGGAGGTACTGCGACGCGACGCGACGCGGGGAATCGGTCCGACCTCCGAGACTTTGGTGCCGCTCGCGGAGAATCCACCCGCGGGACCGAGGGTGAAGAGCCAGACGCTGCCCGCCGACTCGGCGACCAATGACCAGGCGCTCGCGGCGTGCTCCGCTTTGCGCGCGGGCGGGAAAGGTCCTCCAGCCGCCAGAAGAGCGGTCCCGCCGGCAACCCGCGACCTTCTTTCGGCGAGCGGGGGTGATGACGAGTGCTTGCTCCGCCCGCACGGGGAATGGCCATGACCATGGCCCTGCGACGAGAGCGCGATTGTCGCTGCGAGCAGCCGGATGATTTTCCGGGACGCGTTCACGGAGTCGCCGCCACCCTCCTGGTTCGGAGACGGCGAACCGTACTCGGTCGTCCGGGCGATCTCAAACCGGACGTCCGCGCAGAGCGTCTCAGCGATCGGTGAGCCGCATCTCGATGCGACGGTTGCGCGCGTTGGACGCCGCATCCGTGCCGTCGTCGAGCGGCTGGAACTCGCCGAACCCCGTCGCGGCGAGGCGTTTCGCCGGCACCTGCTGCGCGATCAGGAATTTCACGACCGAGAGGGCGCGCGCGGTCGAGAGCTCCCAATTCGAGGGAAGCGACCGGACGCGATCGGCACGCGGTCGGTGTGCCCGATCCACGCGCAGCACCCACGACATGTCGGGTCGGGATCTCGTTGGCGATCCTCGAGCAGCGTGCGCGCGAACGCCGTCAGGGTCGTGCGGCCCGCGGGACTGAGGTCAGCGGAGCCGGACGGGAACAGCACTTCGGACTGGAACACGAAGCGATCCCCGACCACCCGGACATCGCGGCGCTCGCCGAGCACCTCCTTCAGGCGACCGAAGAACTCCGAACGGTAGCGCGCCATCTCGGCGACCTTCTCCGCGAGGGCGACTCGAGGCGCTCGCCGAGATCGGCGATGATCACTAGGTCCTCGCGGTTCTTCGACTCCGAGGCGCCGAGCGCGGCACTGATCTGACCGAGCTGCGCGCGTAGCTCCTCGATCTGCTACAGCTGAGCGCGTCGACCTCGTGCGCCTTGGCCGTCGCGCGCTGCTCGGACGCATCGCGGGCGACCGAGAGGCGTGCCGGGGCGCGTCTCGAGCTCCTGCTTCGTCTTGCGCTCGCCCGCCAGAGCTGCTCCGAGAGCGCGACGACCTTCGCGCTCAAGACGCTCCAGCGCCTTCCTCGCGTCCACTCAGCACGGCGCTCAGGAAGAATTGCGCGAGGACGTAGACGGTCAAGAGAAGGTGATCGTCAGCAGGAGGGTCGTGAGCGCGTCGACGATAGCCGGGCCAGACGTCGGGGTGCCCGGTAGGAGCGAGAGACGCGCGCGGGGCATGGCTCAGCGCTCCCGGTCGGCGAGCGCCGAGATCGTGCGGGCGAGAGCCGGATCTCGTTGCGGATCTCAGTCGACCGCCCGCTCGCGGCCCCGTCCGGCGTCGTCGACGAGGCGCGCGACGCCGCAGCTCGAGGCCTCTTCACGTGCGCACCGCATGGCCTGGTCGAGCGCCCCGGCCTGGCCTCCAGCTGCGCTCCCGATCTGTTTCAGCGCGGCGTGGATGTCGTGGTCCGTGCCGATCGTGGACGCGGCCGGCTCCCGGCGCGCCTGGAGCGCCGTCGGTGAGCGGCGACGCGACTCGCCGAGCCCCCGCAGCGTCTCGTGCAATCGCTCGTCGTCGTCGGCCGTCCGCACCATCCGGCTACGCTCGAGCCGCTCGAGACTCTTCCGCGGTCTGCTGGAGCAGGGCTGTCACGTAGGACGGCAACGGCGCGCCAGCATGCTCACGCGGAGACGCCGCCGGCGAGACTCGTCGGGTCCGAGAGCCAGCTCTCGAGCTCATTGGCGAACCGGTTTCTGCGCCTGGGACGCCTGGAGGTCGAAGGAACCCAGTATCGAGCGGAGCTCGCGAGACCGAAGACGAGGTCGAAAAAGGCCGTGCCCATGCCAGCGAGCGGCGCTTCGAGCCCGGCGCGCAGCGTCGCGCAATCATCTGGGCGGGGTCCGAGCGCTACCACGTTCAACCCGCGAATGGTCTCACCGACCGAGGTGGCGGTGAGCAACGGGACCCCAGAACGTTCCGAGCAGGCCGAGGAAGATGAGCAGCGCGATCAGGTAGCGTGATCGTGTCGCGCCGCGCGTCGAGAGTCGGTTGTCGACGCTGTCGAGCGCGCTGCGGAGCCGCGCTCGCCGTGGATCGTGGCCGTCCGCCGTCTCCGCGAGCAGGATGGCGAGCGGACCGAGCACGGGCGGCGCAGCGCTACGGAGCGAGCGGCCTTCCGTCCGCTCTATCGGCGAGCGGTCTTCCGTCCGACTCGGCGGCACCGCTCGATCCACGCGACCTCGGGCGCGAGACTCGAGAACCGTCGGAGCGACAACCCGATGCCGATCGCGAGGACCGACAGGATCAGGGTGTTGAGCGGCGGGTTGCGGAGAAAGAAAATGCGCCGGCGTGCTCGTGAAGCACCGCGGCCACGACCGGCGACGACCGCGAGAAAGAGCGACCATCCGGACGGTGTAGCGCCGCGGTGGCGTCATCTTGGCGAATGGTGACGCCGCCACGCCGCCTGGGCGCCGAGTGGCGCGTGATCGAGGTCCTGCGCGAGGTGGGTCCATAACGGCGTCCCGTCGAACCTACGCGCCCATCACGACGGTCGCTAGTATGGCTCGCGCTCGCGCCCGACGTCCGCGTGCGGCGCTGCGCGGCGAGCTCGAGCCAGCACCGGAGAGGACGCCCGCGCGCGTCATTCGCCCGCACCCGAGATGGTGCCGACGAGGCGGGTCACGCGGCGGCCGGGTGGCTGCCGTCGGCGTCCGCGAGCGTCATCCGCACGCCGTTTCGCGGGCGGAGCGCGATCTGGATCCACGGTTCGACCGGGCGACCCGGCACCAGCCGAAACCGGTAGCGCTGGCAGACCATCGCGATCGTGAGCGTCGCCTCGAGCAGCGCGGAACTCGAGGCCGATGCAGAACGCGCGGACCGCCGCCGAATGGAAAGAACGCGAAGCGCGGACGGGCGTCCACCGCGCGGCCGGCGTGAAGCGCTCGGGATCGAGGGTCTCGGGATCGGGCCAGAAGCTCGGGATGACGATGGGTGAAGTAGGTGCCGAGCGACACCGGCGCGCCGGCGCGAATGCGGTAGCCGCCGATCTCGTCCTCCGCGATCGACTGTCGCGTGATGCCCCACGCCGGCGGGTAGAGCCGCAGGGCTTCCTGCTACGAACATCCGGACGTAGGCGAGCGCGGGCACGTCGGCAGCCGTCGGAACACGACCGGCGAGCGCGTGCTCGACCTCGTGCCGGAGACGGGCCTCGATCTCGGGGTGCTCGACCAGGAGCCACCAGCTCCACGCGAGGAGGATCGCGGTCGTCTCTTGGCCGGCACCGAGCACGGTCAGGAGCTCGTCGCGGAGCTGGCGGTCCGACATCGCCTCGCCGCCGTCCGGGTCGGTGGCGGCGAGGAACATGCCGAGCAGGTCGTCGCCGGGATGCGACGCGCGCCGGCGCTCGGCGATGGTGCGGTAGACCAGTCCTTCGATCACCCCGAGCGCGCGCTGGAAGGCGCGGTTCCTGCGGCTCGGCCACCAGAGCGGGCGCCGGGACGTAGGTCAGCAGCCGCTCGAACACCGAACGCGTTCATGACGACCTGCGACTGGATGAGCTCGGCGCGTTCCGTCGGAAAGTCGCCGCCCTACCATCGCCTTCCAGACGATCGCGGTCGTGAGCGGCGCCATCTCGGCGGCCATGTCGATCCGCGTCGCCGCTCGTCGCCGTCCGGCTGCCAACCGTCGAGCATCGACGGCGATGCTGTCGGTCATCAGGCTCACGAACCCCTCGATCCGTTGGCGATGGAAGGCGGGCTGCGCGAGCCGTCGTTGCCGATCCGCCACGGCTCCCCTTCGTTCAGGAAGAGGCCTCGTCCGAAGAACGGCGCGAACCGTTGCAGCCCGAGGCCCTTCCAGTAGTTCGTGTGATTGTCGCGGAGCACGTGCTCCGACGATGCTCGGGCCGCCAGAGGAGATAGAAGTCGAACGGGCCCCGCTCGCCGGGTGCGCACCGGCAACGGACGACGTCGCCGTGCTCGCGGAAGGCGGTGAGCATGAGGCGCAACTGGATCGCGGCGGATCGCGTCGAGAGCAGGCCGAATGGCGTCCGGTATCGCGGTCCCGGAGCGTCGGCAGGTGCGCCGTTTGGTGGCAGCATCGATTGCGAGAAGAGGCAATGCGAGGTGCCACATCGAGATGTATCAGAATAGCGATAGTTACGAGTATCGGCTGCGACGCAATGACGCAGCAGCCGGGGCGCAAAGACGCAGCGACGACGCGACGCGCGCGCACTCCGGGCGCTCGGTAGCGCGGCGTGCCTTGACGGGCGACGTTCGTGACGCGCACTACGCCAGCGCGATCCCAAGGAGGGCTTTCCAGATGTGCGTGTCGATCGCTCAGTCGTTGCTCTCGATCTTCTTCCTCGTCGTGCTCGGCAGTCCCGCGTCGGCCGATACCGTCACGACGTGCGGGCAAACGGTGACCGGGTGACAGCGTTGCTCGCCGCCAATCTCGACTGCGTCGGGTTCCCAGGCCGGCGGTGACGATCGCCTCCGGATCCGCTCCGCGATGGAGCAGGGTTCCCGAGTCAAGGGCAAGACCAGACGTGCGTGAGAGTCGCGAAGAGCTGCCGCATCACGGGGCCGGGAACCATCACGGAAGCCGGCATCGGCATCGGGATGCCTACGGCAAGCTCGATCTTCGCTTTGGCGTCGACGCGCGGTCGGGAACAGAGTACATCTGGCGATGCAGTGTTTCGTCGACTGCCGCGTGATCGGCCCGGCCAACCTGGGCGACAATGGTGAGGGAAGGGGAGCCTCTGGGTGAGGGCATCCACAGCACGGGGACGGATGAAGCTCGACCACGTGACGGTGGCGAACAACCTGGAATACGGGGAGTCAACGCCACGAGCTATCCCACCAGCCACGGGAAGTGGGACGCGTAACAGCACCTTCACCGGCAGCGGCATCGGCATCTGGGCCGACAAGAGCGCCAAACTCGGGGATTCGAGCGTGACCGGGAACGTCCTGGGTGGGATTCCTGCTCGGCGAAGCGGGATGCCCGAAACGCGGCAGCCTCGTCCTGAAGAACACCGCGGTCGCGGGCAACGACAGCGGCGCCGACTGCGGCACGACGGCGAGCTGCGCGGATCTCATGACCTGCAAACGCCCCGAAGGTCGGTACCGGCGCGAGCTGCGAGACGAGCTACGTCATCGACTCCGGTCTTCCGGGCGACGACTGGGGCGTCTGCAGCGCGGACTGATCGCGCGCACGCCTCGCTCACCGGAACCGACGATCTTCGGCTTCTCCGGGTGCGGGCGATACAGGATCACGACGTGGCCGACGAGGCCGCAGAGCGCTGCGCCGGTGCCGGTCGCGAGGCGCCTCGGCGTCGTCGTGCTTCGCCGGCCGGCTCGTGCAGCCGGACTTTGACGAGCTCGTGCGCGAGGAGCGCCGCGTCGACGGCGCGGAGCACGGCGTCGGTGACGCCCGCGCCGCCGACGTGGACGAGCGGCTCGAGGCCGTGCGCGAGGCCGCGTAGGTGCTTCCGCTGGCGGCCGGTCGAGGGCGGGACGGTCGCCGTCGCCGTCATTCGTCGTGGCCGGTGGTCGTGGCCCGCAGGACGCGCGGCGAGCTCGGCGACGCGTGACTCGACGGCGGCCGGCAGGCAGAGGCCCTTGTCGGCCACCAGCGACTCGAACGCGCCGAGCCAGCAGTCCCAGTAGCGATAGCCGTCGTCGTGCGGGTGATGCGCGCGCTCCCACGCCGCGATCGCCGCGATCAGGCGGTCGCGGAACTCGTTCCACTCGAACGCGCCGCGCTCGTAGAGCGTCATGGTCATGCCGAAGACGCGGCTTTCCCAGAGCGCGTCGAAGACGAGCTCGCCGTTCCGGCGCGGCGGTGAGACGGGACCGTCCCAGTCGAGGACGGCGGCGGGGCGCGCGTCGGTCACGGGCGCGCAGCCTCCGGCAGAACGTTCACGCACGCGCGGCCTCCGGCCGGGCTTACGCACGCGCGACCTCCGGCCGGGCATCACGCACGCGCAGCCTCCGGCCGCGCGACGCCGATCAGCGCGTCGCGGGTGACGAGGCTCGCCAGCTGCTCTTCGCTCCAGCCGTCGGTGCCGGCGGGGCGCGCGGGCAGCACCATGTAGCGGACCTCGGCGCTCGAGTCCCACACCTTCACCTCGACGTCGGCGGGGAGGTCGAGTCCCATCTCGCGCAGCACGACGCGCGGCTCGCGGACGACGCGCGAGCGGTAGGGCGGGCTCTTGTACCAGGTGGGCGGCAGGCCGAGCAGCGACGACGGGTAGCACGAGCAGAGCGTGCAGACGACGACGTTGTGGACGGCGGCGGCTGTTCTCGAGGACGACGATCGGCGCGTGGCCGGGGCCGGTCGCGAGGCCGAGCTCCTCGGCCGCGGCCCAGGGGTCGGCGATCAGGCGCGCCCGAAACGCCGGGTCGACCCAGGCGCGTGCGACGAGCTTGGTCCCGTTCAGGGGCCCGATGTCCTGCTCGAAGCGGGCGACGATCGCGTCGATGACCTCGGGTTGGATCGAGGCCGCGCTCGACCAGCAGCGATTCGAGCGCCTCGGCGCGAGAGCGCGTTCCGGCGCGCGATCGGATCGTCGTGATCGTGGTCGTCGTGTCGTGGTCGTCGTGATCGTGGTGGTCGTCGTCGTGCGTCATGCCGCGGGCTCCAGGTAGGGCTCGAAGAGATCGATCTGCACGGACGTGCCCGGCTCGGCGACGTCGCCCCAGAGCTCGGCGCCGTCGAAGCGGACGTTGTAGAGGTGCTGGGGATCCTCGCCGCGGCCGTGCGCGTGCGTGTCCGGGAAGACGTTACGCCGCTCGCACGTGCGGCGACGACGCCCGTCCGGCCCGCGACGTAGTGGGGCAGGCGCGTGTGCCCGCCGGGCTCGCGACGCGCGCGCGCACGCGATCGCCGACGGCGAAACGCGGGGCGCGGCCGACCGCGCGCTCGAAGCCGTACTCCGTTTCGCCCGGTGGCACGGTGGTGTCGCCGGCGGCTCGTTCGGCCGCGCGCTGGCTCCGCGCGTCGACCTCGCCGGCCGCGAGCACGCCGCGCTCGACGAGGATGCGCTCGAGCGACGCGCGCCAGCGCCCGTAGTAGCCGAGGGTCAGGTAGTCGACCGGAGGCGTGCGCTCGATGCCGTGCCGGAACGTGTCGATGTTGGTCCAGCCGTAGCCCACCATCAGATAGACCATGCCGAGCACGCGCCATTCCCAGCGCGCGTGAAAGACCGGCTCCGTCGCGCTCGACCTCGACGCGGCCGAAGCCGTGCATGCCGCCGAGGTCGTGGATGCCGTGCACGCGTGCTTACCTTCCGCGTCGCTCGTTGTAGCTGCACGCCATGCTCGAGCACAATCTCGACGGCACGACGACCGAGTACTTCCCGGTCGAGCCGAGCGAGCACGCGGTTGCTGGCGCTCTTGCGCGACGTGTTCGAGACGCATTGGCGCGAGGTGATCTTCGGCCCCTGCATCCAGGGCGCGGTCTTCGAGGCGCGCTTACAGCCGCGCCGCGCCTCACGCTGCTCGACGGCTACGTGACGATCGCCGCCGGCGGCGATCAGCCCTGGCACCTCCATCTCTGCGTCGGTCCGCACGCCGGGACGGCGGCGCGCCCGACCCCGCCCGAGCTCGCCGACCTGGCGGCGCTGCGGCCGCGCCGCCGTTCTTCCGCGACCGCGATCGCGAGCGGCCGGCATGTCGGTCTGGGGTTTCCGCATGTGGAACGGCCGCGACGAGCAGATGCTCACTGGTCTTCTTTCCGAACCCGTGGCTCGATCCGGCGACGATGCATCCGCGGCGGATGCCCGATTGGGCGTGCCTCGACGACGTGGATGATGCTCCGCGAAGCGGTACGCGGGCACGGCGCGCAAGACGCGCCGCCGAAGCGACGAGACGCCGCCCATCCTGCATTGAGCTCCGCGCGCTAGTCGCGCAGCGATTCCGCGGGGAGGGCGGGTGAGTTCTCCGCTCGCGAGTCACTGCTCCCCAGCGCCCAGAACCCGCCACATCGGTATCCGTGTTGCGATCAAGCGCGGCGCGCCGCATCCAGGGACGCATGAAGCACATGGTCTGGTCGACGGGGTGCAGCAGCTGGTATCTCGGCTCGGACGGCGAGAACCATTCCGCTCTACCCGGGGCCCGCCGGCGAGTACCGTGCCCGCACACGCACCTTCCGTCCTGCCGAGTATCACCTCGCCCGCTGACGCGCGCGCCGGCCGCGGTGAGACGGCGCTGCGATCGGCGTGGGCCGCTGAGCGGACGGGTGAGACGCGGCGGCGTCCGGATCGCTCGCCGTCACGAGCGATGTCGATCGTTGGGAGTCTCCTCGCCGCCGTCGTCGCGAGCAGATCGCGTACCGGTTCGCCCGCCGCTTCGTCTGCATCGCGTCGCCGCCGGCGCGCTCTTTGCGGTGCGGAGCTGGGGTGGATGCATCCCGCGAACCTGTGCCGTCGAGGCCCACTTCTGCGTCGGCCGCACGTTCTGAATGGCGGACGCTGGTCACGACCAACAAGCCACGGTCTCCCACGACCGCAGATTCTGCGTACGAGAAGCCCGCGGGCACCACGCGTGTGGTGCTGCTCGGGGACTCGATCAGCGAGGCGATCCAGGTGCCGCTCGCTGGCACGTTCGCGAAGCTGGTCGAGGCCCGCCTGCAGGCGGGCGGTCGCGTCGTCGAAGTCGTGAACGGCGGCGCGCCGGGTACGGCACCGACAGCGAGATCTTTTTCTACCGCGACGAGGGCCGCCGCTATCAGCCCGATCTCGTCGTCCTGGCGTTCAACTTCCAGAACGACGTCATCGAGAACCTGGAGCGCTTGTATCGCCGCTCGAACGAGACCGTAGGGCGTCCGGTGGGCGCCGAGACGTTCTTCGAGCTCGCCGACGACGGTGCGTTGCGCGAGGTTCCGATCGTGCCCGAGCCCGGCGTGACGAAAGCCGGTGGCGGTGCGGAGCCGGGTGCCGGCGTGGCGCCGGTGGCTCGGCGAGCATCCTACCCTAGCGCGCCTCGTCGAGCGGATCGAGACGCCGCCGCCAGCGTCCGGACCGAGCCCGTCCGGCCGGTCATCTTCGAGAGCTACGCGCCGTGGACCGAGGAATGGGACGACGCGTGCCGGCTGCGATGCACCACGCGGCTCGTCGCCGAGCTCCGCAGGGAGGGTCGAGACAGGACGGCGCGCGCTTTCGCCGTCGTGCTCGTGCCGACCAAAGGAGATGGCCGACGCCGTGGCAGCCCCAAAGGCCGCGGTCCGGCTGGTTCCGGCCCCCGTCGAGACCTACTTTGACCTTCGATCGCCGGCGGCGCGCGATGGGTGGCGCGCTCCCCTCGAGTGCGTGAGGGCATCGCGTTTCTCGACCTCCACGCCGGTGCTGCACGAAGCGCCGCCGGCTTTCTTCACGTGGGACGTCCATTTGAATAAACGGGCCATGCGGCGGTCGCCCGCCGCGACGGCCGATTTCATCACACGCGAGCTCGCGCGTCGGTGATCGCGTCGCCGGCGGCTGGCGGGCAGCCGGCGCACCCCATGATCGCTTTCACCTCGAGGAACTCCTCGAAGCCGTACTCGCCCCACTCGCGGCCGTTGCCGCTCTGCTTGTAGCCGCCGAACGGGCGCCGCGAAGTCGGCGCCGGCGCCGTTCAGGTGGACGTTGCCGGTGCGGAGGCGCGACGCCACCCGCAGCGCGCGCTCGGGATCGTTCGACGACGACGTAGCCCGAGAGGCCGTACACCGTGTCGTTGGCGATGCGGATCGCGTCGTCCTCGGTGTCGTACGGCAGGATCGCGAGCACCGGTCCGAAGATCTCCTCGCGCGCGATCGTCATGTCGTTCCGCACGTTGGCGAAGACGGTCGGCCGGACGAAGTAGCCGCGGGCGAGACCCTGCGGACGGCCGCGGTCCGCCGGTGACGAGCTCGGCGCCTTCGTCGATGCCCTTCTTGATGAGGCCCTGGATCTTGTCGAACTGCACCTTGCTGACGACCGGGCCGATCTGCGATGCCCTCGGCGTTCGGGTCGCCGACGGTGGTCGCCTCGGCCGCGGCCTTGGCGATCGCGACCGCCTCGGCGTGCGCGGGCGCGCGGCACGAGCATGCGGGTCGGGCGCGTTGCACGACTGGCCGCTGTTCGTGAAGCAGCTCCGACGCCGCCTTCACGGAGCGCTCGAGGTCGGCGTCGTCGAGGATGATGTTGGCCGACTTGCCGCCGAGCTCCTGCGCGACGCGCTTCACGGTGTCGGCGGCGTTCTTGCGCGACCTGGACGCCGGCGCGCGTCGAGCCGGTGAACGACACCATGTCGATGCCCGGGATGCGACGCGATCGCGCGCGCCGACCGTCGGGCCGTCGCCGTTCACGAGGTTGAAGACGCCGGCCGGCACGCCCGCCTCGTGCAGCACCTCGCGCGACGAGGATGCGCGTTGAGCGGCGCCACCTCGCTCGGCTTCAGCACCATCGTGCAGCCGGCGGCGAGCGCCGGCGCCACCTTGCACATGATCTGGTTCACCGGCCAGTTCCACGGCGTGATGAAGCCGCAGACGCCGACCGGCTCGCGCACGGATGCGCGTCGAGCCTTTGTTCTCGACGAAGCTGTAGTGCTTCAGGACCTCGAGCGTCTGCATGAGGTGGGCGAGACCCGACGGCGCCTGCGCCGCCTTGGCGAGCCACATCGGCGCGCCCATCTCGAGCGAGATCGTGGTCGCGATCTCGTCGAGCTTGGTCTGGTAGACGCGCCATGATGCGCTCGAGCAGCGCACGCGCTCCTCGCGCGACGTGCGGGAGAAGGTCTCGAAGGCCTTCCGCGCGGCGGCCACGGCACGGTCGACGTCGGCCGCGCTGGCCGAGGGCTGATCCGGCCGATCACCTCTTCGGTCGCCGGTGCGATCACGTCGAGCGGTCTTCGGCGTCGCCGGCTTCACCCACTGTCCGTCGATGTAAAGAGTCGAGGTTGTCCCGCATGGCGCTGCTCCTCCCGCAAAAGTGAAATGGATGATTGTCGATGTCGCGAGAGGCTCGCATCTCCATGCAAGCTTGTAAAAACAAGAGGCAGATTCTCCAAAAGCTCAACTACGAAGGGGCCCGAGAATCCTGCCACTTCACGGCATAAGCTCAGTGGCCGCGCTCTTGCTCCTACCCTGCTCCACGATGGGTGCTGCGTCGTCAGGCGCGGCACCCGAGGACACGCATGGCAGGGAAGACCGATAGGGCGAAGGGGCGGGTGAAAGAGGCCGCAGGGGCGATCACCGGCAACAGCAGCTCAAGCGCGAAGGCAAGCTCGACCAGATCGTCGGCAGTGTGAAGGAAGCGGTCGGAAGCGCGGTCGATGCGGTGCGCGAGGCCATCAGCGGTACCGTTGAAGCCCCTAAAAAGGCAGCCCGTCGGGCTCGCTGACGGCTCCCGACCATGTCGGCCGTCAAGATCGGAGCCAGCCGTCAAGTCATCATCCCGAAGAAGGTCTACGAGCAGTTGGGCCTCGCGGCCGGCGATTACCTCGACGTCACGATCCACGACGGCAGCGTGGTGATGAGTCCGAAGACCTTAGTCGACAAACCAATACAGTCACGAGACAGGAGGGAAGAACAATGCGTCGAATGATTGCGATGTCATGTGCGAGCATACTGCTCGCGAGTGCCGCCACCGGCTGTTACATCAAGAAGGAGACCGTGAAGGAGCCGGCACGGACCAGCAACACCAGCGTCGAGCGGCGGAGCACGGTCGAGACCGTGCCCGGCGATACCGAGGTCCGTACCAAGACCACCGTCGAGAAGAGTACTAGGCGCGTGGCTGCGTTCCGCCCTCCCGCGTGCGCCCGCTCGGGATTTCAGAGACTTGAGCGCGGCCGGGCGGGGGCGGCTGAACCCGTTCAGCGGCAATTGAACGCCTTTCGGGCGGGAGGACTCGTCCGAGAATGGAACAGGCCGCCGGCGGGAGCGCGGATCGCGAGATTCAACTGAGCTATGACGGGCGGACGCACGTCCTCGCGCGAACGCGCGTCGACGTGGGAGATCCGCCTCGAGCTCGAGCAGCTCGGCGCGGGCGGAGTGGTCGGCATCGGCTCGGTCGCGACCGCGCTCGATGCCCCGCACGACCGGCGTCAACGCGGAAGTGATCCTCGAGCGGTCGCATCGATCCGCACGGCATCGCGTCGATCGTGCTCACGCCGCTGGCGGCGTCCAGTCGCCCGCCGATCACCTTGATCGTGCGCGTGCTGAAGCGGGCGGCTCGAGGGACACGACCCCATCATCACGCACGTGCTCGAGATTCGCGGCCTGCCGTCGTTGAGCGCGTGGGCCGCACGGCCACGCCGTGCTATGCCCGCGCGATGACCCGCGAGACCGTTACTGCTCGAGCTCTGCGACGGCGTCGCCGTCGTCACGTGGAATCGTCCCCCGCCAACGGAACGCCTTCAATCGGCAGATGTGGTGCGAGGCCCGCGATCTCCTGCGCGAGCTGCTCGACGATGCGCGTGCCCGCGTCGTCGTCGTGACCGGAGCGGGAGGGGCTTCACCGCCGGACAGGATCTCAGCGAGATGTCGGCGGCGCCCGGGGACGCCGAGCATCCCTTCGGCAGCTTCATGGACGTGCTGGTCGCGTTCGACAAGCCGCTCCTCGCCGCGGTGAACGGAGTCGGCGTCGGCATCGGGCTCACCATGCTGCTTCATTGCGACGTCGTGTACGTCGCCGAGGAGGCGCGTCTGCGCGCCCCTTCGTGCCGCTCGGCGTCGTGCCCGAAAGCGGCGGCGAGCCACATGCTGCCGCTGATCATCGGATACCAGCGCGCCGCCGAGGTGTTGTACACCGGCGACTGGATCGACGCGCGCCGCGCGGTCGAGCTCGGGCTCGCGTCGCGGGTGTGCACGCGGGCCGAGCTCGTGCCGGCGCTGCTCGAGGTCGCGGCCCGGATGGCCGCCGGGCCGATCGGCTCGATCCGCCACACCAAGCGGCTGCTCTTGGCGACCCGCGCCGAGCAGGTGCGCGCCGCCCGCGCCCGCGAGGACGCCGGCTTCGTCGAGCGGGTCGGGACGCCCGAGAACATGGAGGCCATCATGGCCTTCTTCGGAGAGCGTCCCCCTGATTTTCGAAGCTTTCCGGCTGAACCCCGGGTCGTGTCTCAGTTTGATGATGCACCGAGCCTCGGTCTGCCGGGAGCGCTCTTCGTTCGGTGTCGCCGGCGGGTGGGTCAGGGATTGCTCCTACGGTCGCCGGGTTCCGGCCACCCAGCGCGTACTGCCCGCCGGTGCCTCTCTGGCCTGCGCACGACGCGAGCTGCGGCTCCCGGGCAATCCTGACCCACCCGCCGGCGATTCATTGAAACAAGGCCGTCGACCCTCGCCGCCGAAGCCGACGCTTCAAGGAGTGATGATGCAGCAGGCGGGCGGGTCGGGGACGGCTTCGAGGAGCCGCGTCGCGTGTGCGCCAAGACACACAGGCACCGGCAGGCAGTACGCTGGGCAACCGGAACCCGGCGACCGTAGCGTCCCCGACCCGCCCGCCTGCTACTCACTTCCGATTATCTGCCGCGCGGGAATCAAACTGAGGCACTACCGGAGCCCCGTCTGAACGCCGTTCACCGTGGGTTGAACGCCTGTTGAACAGGAGGTTCGACTCATGCGGCATGAGAACCATCGCGGATTCGGGGCAGCTCTGGCCATTCTGACAATGGGGATGACGGTGCTCGCCGGCCGCGCTGGCGCGGCGGATCCATAGTCGATCTCCGAGGCGCCAGCGACACACGTCATCACGTTCACGTCGCCCCCGATCTACGACGTCTCCACCAACGCGTCGTCGTCGAACGGGACCATCGACAGCGTGACGCTCATCGCCCAGGACCAGAAGGGCAACATCGACGGCGTCCTCGTCGACAAGGGATCAATCATCGCTC
>ERZ1370068.7055-contig-5999_pt1 | contig 40286 bp, 51 predicted proteins | sample MGYA00561227_ERZ1370068 | MGnify/ENA primary metagenome ERZ1370068 (study PRJEB38410, sample SAMEA6850437) | metagenome | study: Metagenomic assessment of the ecological functions of the soil: analysis of the soil microbiota associated with the... | reverse complement strand
GTTACGTATTGCTCGCCTGCTGCAGCTGCTTCAGACGATCGAGTTGGACCGAAAACCCCTGACCTGGCACCCTCGTTTCATCCCGCTTCCGACGCTACGGGGCCGCGAGAGTCCGTGGATGCGAATCATAAATACACCGTTTCATCCGGAAGTTGATGGCGTCGGCTGCCGCCAGGCTCCACCGCGTAATCACGCCTGAGCTTGTCCCCGAATGGCCGCGGTAAGCTCGGACCGAATTTTAAACTTCTTCCTCCCTGACCGCGTCGCGGAGCGAAGCGTGACCGAACACAGCCGCCCGCATGGCGAGCGGGTGGCCGCGCATCCGGCGACCCGGTGGTCGGTGCGCCGTACGCCGGCCTCTACGTCCTCGCGGTCAACGCCCCTGACGGCCCCGCTGAACCACCCCTCTCGTCCGGCAGGCCCTGTCGCTGGCCGTCGATCGGGACACGATCGTGAAGGAGATCTGGCGTGGGCGCGGCGTCGTGCCGAGCGGACCCATCCCCCGAGGGGACAACCACCATGACCCTCTCCTACCACCGCTCGCCTACAGCCCACGAGAGGCTCGAGAGAGGCTCCGACGGGCCGGCTACCGGGGCGAGCCTGGTGGACCATCGAGACGACGGTCGGCTACGTCGCCAACGACAGGCTACGACCGCGGCGATCGCCGAGATGTGGGAGGATGTCGGCGTCACCGCGGTCGTCGAGGTGATCGATCCCGCCGCCCGTCACCAGAAGATCCGACAACAGGGCTTCAAGGGCGTGTGGTGGTCGGACCCGACCTCGCTCCTGCGGGATCCGGACTGGCATGATGGGAAGGCTTCTGAGCCTCGGCCAGATGCACTGACTACTGGCGGCATCCGTGAGTTCGATCGGCTGGCGGTCGAGGCGCGCATTCAGCGCCGACGAGGGCCTGCAGGGGCGACGCCTACCGGCGGATGACGGCGATCTTCCTGGAGCACAATCCTTGGATCGTGGTGATCCAACCGTTCGAGGACCACGGGATCCGTGCGCTACGTCGAGTTCACGCCGAACCCCGATCAGCAGTCTGGAGCTCCGGCGCTTCAACTTCCGGCTGCGCCGCGCCTAGGGCGGGATCCGCCGCCGCGGCGGAGCTTACCCCGCGAACCGGTAGCCTGGCTGTGGACCGTCAGGATGCAGCGCCGGGCGCTCGGGGGTCTTGCTCGAACTTCTGCCGCAACCGGAGGACGTGCGTGTCCACGGTCCGGGTCAGGGAAACCGCTCGTACTCCCCACACCTCGTCGAGCAGTCGCTCCCGCGTGAGGATCTCGCCCCCGATGCTCGACCAGGTACCGCAGGAGGTCGAACTCCTTGCGCGCGTCAGCCGGACCTCGACGCCGGCGCGTGGAAGGGGGCCCGGCGGCGCGTGAGGTGGAGCCGCGTGTCGGCGAACTGAAGACGTCCACTATGCCGCGGGCTGGGCCGAAGCAGGACGGCGCGGACCCGCGCCAGCAACTCCCGCAGCGTGAGAAGGGCTTCGTGATCGTCGGCGCGAGCTCGAGCCCGAGGACGCGGTCCGTTCCCGCCGCGGGCCGCCGTGCATCACCTCACTGGATGTCGATGCCCTTGCGCCGGAGCGTGGAGCACCTCCCAGCCGCTCAGCCCCGGCATGGCGACATCGAGCAGGACGAGGTCCGCCCCTCGCGGAAGGCCAGATCGAGGCCCTCCTGCCCGTCAGTGGCCGTCAGCGTCTGCGCCCTCGAAGAGGTTGTCCTCGAGCCCCGCACCACTCAGCCTGTCGTCGACGATCAAGATCCGCGGCACGCCCGGCCTGCCGCGGTCAGGCCGCCGCGCGGCGGGCGGAGCCATGCGAAGGTTGCCGGCGCCCGGGCGGTTTTCGATCCGAGATCGTACCGCGGCCTCACCTGGCGACGCCGCCCGCACGAGTGCGAGGCCTCATCGCCGCGCCGCGCCGGCCCTGGGTCTCGCTCACTGACGCGGTAGAACTGGCTCTACGATCCGCTCCTGCTCTTCCGGCGGATGCCGATGCCCTCGTCGCCGACGGTGAGCGCGAGACCCCGTTCCGCAGGGCGGCTCTCCACTGTAATGACCTTTGCGCGCCTCGGAGTACTTGATCGCGTTGTCGAGCAGGTTCGCCAGCGCCCGGACTGACCGCGGCCCGTGTCCATCGGAAGGCCGCGTCGGGCAGGCCGGGCCCCACCTTCGACCGTCCACCTTGTGAACCCCTGCTGCGCCAGCGCCCGGTGCCGAACGCTCTCGACGCTGTCCTGCGGATCGAGCGGGCTCCACCGCGGCCGGCACGCAGCTCGTAGACGCGGCCGCCCGCTCCTCGATCCGCGAGAAGTCCAGCACGTTGCTATCGATCAGGCGCGAGAGCCGCTCGCTCTCGCGGCGATCACGCCGTAGTACTCGCCGGGCCGCTGGCCTCGTCCTGGGCAGCCGATCCTATCTCCAGCGTCTCGCCGAACACCCGGATCAGCGAGCAGCGGCGTTCTGAGGTCGTGCGACACGTTGGCGACGAAGCCTGGCTTTGCGCTCGCGCCGTCTCCGACTCGCGCTGACCGGGCGATCCGGTCGCGCCGAGCCCGGCCGCGACCACGATCCAGCAGCAGCGCGAAGGCGCCGGTGAACAGTACAGATCTGCCGGTCGACGGCCGCCCGGCAGACCCCCGCCGGCTGGTAGAGCGCCAGGTTGTGGCCGGCAGCGTTCGCTGAGCGGCAATTGGAGCAGATGGACCGGCGCGCCGTGAGTGCCAGCCCGTAGACCGACCGCAGCCTCGGTGGTCGGTGACGGTGAGGAGCGGCGCCTCGGGGCCTCCCAGGGCGGGCTCGAGCACGTCCCGCCTGAGCACCTCGGGATCCAGCGCCACAAAGCAGCGCCAGGTACGACCGGGTGGCCGCCGCCCTCGACGAGGGCAGGTACCCACGACGACCCCGTCACCGACGATCCGGTGCGCCTTGCCGCCCGGCACCCAGAGGCTCTGCGCGAGGACCGGCGAACGGCCCGCCGAGCGCGGGCCGACGGGGCGCGGGTGCATCCGGTAGACGGTCCGACCATCCCGGTCGAACAGGGCGACGTGCGCCACGAGCGGCGTGTCCTTCAGAAACGCTTCCAAGGCGTCGCGGGCGCGTCCCCGCTCCGCGTGAGCGCTTCGAGGCGTCCCATGGCCCCGTACTGGCGCGGCGGAGCGCGCGAGATCGACCTTCTCCGCCACCATCACCGCCATGCTTCCGGGACTGCTCGCGCAGCAGCGCCTCCGCGGACCGGTGCCACTGGCGGAGCGAGTGGATAGCCGAGCACGGCGAGGATCACCGCCGGCACGACGATGGCGAGGAGGGCAAACGCGGCGAAGCGAACGAGGGCGATCGGCGGCACCCGTCATCCGCGCTCGTCCAGCAGGCGGCGAATCGCGGCCTCGGTCTCGGCGTACGCGCCTCCCCGATGTGCGCGCGTAGCGGATCACGCCCCGGTGGTCCACGAGGACACCCGTGGGCCAGGCCCAGGTATCGTAGCGTTTCCAGATCGCGAAGCCGTTGTCCTGGACGACCGGGTAGCGGACGTCCAGCTCGCGCAGCGCGGCAGCGACCCGGTCGTAGGGCTTCTCCCAGAGGAACTCCGGTGAGTGGACGCCCACGATCGTGAGCCCAGCTCCCGTGTAACGCTCGTGCCAGGCGCGAAGCTGCGGGAGGACGTTGCGGCAGTTGACGCAGCCGTAGGTCCAGAACTCGACGAACACGACCCGCCCCCGGAGGCCGCCAGCGAGAGCGGCTCGCTGTTGAGCCACGGGCCGCCCGTGATCTCCGGTGCCGGCTGACCAACCCGCGCCCCGCGCGCGGCATCGAGCGGCGGCGCGCCGAGCGTCCCTGATCGCGACCGCCGCGGCCAGCGCCGTGAGCGCGATGACCGTGCCCTGGGCTCCCCATCTCCACCGCATCGTCGACCCTCCGGAGGATGGAGTCTACCCGGGCCGCCCGCGCAGGGTGTCACGGAGGTGTGGAAATCCCGACCGGCGCCGGCCCGGGGACCGGGGTCAGAGGCCCCACGGCGGCTCGATGGCGAGCGGCACCTCGATCAGCGCGGGGCCGGAGAGGGCGAGGGCCTCGTCGAGGGCCGGACGGAGCGCCTCGGGGCTGGCGGCCTGATACGCTTCGACGCCGAACGCCCGCGCCAGCGCGAGCACGTCCGGGCCGGCCAGGGCGTGCTCGCCCGTCCGGCCGTACAGCTGCGTCTGAAGATAGCGGATCGCCCCGTAGTCCTGATCGTTCATCACGACGTACACGACCGGGAGGCGATACTTTGCGGCAGTGGCCAGCTCCGCGGCGGTGAAGAGAGTCCCCCGTCGCCGACGACGGCGACGACCGCGCGGTCGGGCGCGCGACCTTCGCCCCGATCGCGGCCGGGACGCCGTAGCCGAGCGTCGCCGAGCCGATCGGGTAGAGGAACGTCCGGGGCGCCAGGATCGGGAGGTGCCACTCCATCCAATAGTTGAGGCCCGTCTGATCGCCCACCACGATTCCATCCGCCGGCAGCGCCTCGCGGAGGGCCCGGAGCAGCCCGTCCGATCGTCGCCGTGTAGCGAGGGCTCCCGCGCGTCCCGCGCCCGATGGAGCGCGGTCCAGTCCCACGCGGAGACCGGCGCCTCCGCGGGCATTGCCCCGAGGAGGCCGGCCAGGCCGTCCCGCGCGTCGCCCACGATGCCGAGCGCCGGCACGTGCATGCGTCCGATCGTGCGCGGGTCGAGGTCGATCTGGATCAGCGCCTGGTCCGGCCGGAACTCGAGATTGAGCAGCAGACCCTTGGTCGAGCGATGGGAGAAGCGACAGCCGACGGCGAGGATCACGTCCGCCGCTTCCAGGGCCTCCTGGGTGGCGCGCCGGTTCGGCAGGACACCGAGCCAGAGCGGGTCGGTTTCCGGAATGGAGCCGCGCCCCATCACCGACGTGACCACCGGCGCCCGGAGCCGGCGTGCCAGCGCGAGGAACTCCCTGTCGCCGCCGCCGCGATCAGCGCCGCCGCCGGCGACCAGGATCGGTCGCTCGGCCCGGGCGAGGTACCGGGCCGCCTCCTCGATGAGACCGACGTCGCACGGCGGCCGACGACCCTCGCCAGCCGGCGTGAGCCGAGCCGCCACGGGCGCGCTCAGGAGGTCCGTCGGGATCGACAGCGCGACCGGCCCCGGGCCGGCCGGTCCGGAAGAGGTGGAAGGCGCCCTGGATCGCGCCGGGATCTCCGCGCCGCCGCGAAGCGCGTCGGCCCACCGGCTGACCGGACGGAAGCATTCGATCTGGTTCGGCACCTCGTGGAGCGCGCCGAGGTCCTGGCCGACCAGCGCACTGGGAACGTCCGACATGACGAGGAGCACGGGCTGGGAGCCCGCGTGGGCCTCGACGAGCGGCGTCAGCGCATTGGTCGCGCCCGGCCCGGTCGTGACCACGATGACACCCGGCCGACCCGATGACCGTGCGTAGCCGTCCGCCATGAACCCGGCGCCCTGCTCGTGCCGCGCCAGGACGTGGGTGATCCGGTCCTGCCGGAGGAGGGCGTCGTAGATGGCGAGGTTGTGGACGCCCGGGATGCCGAAGACGTGCCGCACCCCTTCGGCGCCGAGCGCGGCCACGACCCACTCGCCCCCGGTCCGCGTCGCGGTCCCGGTCATGGGGCGTCCCGCGATTCGCGCCGGACCCGGTCGCCTGGCTCGATCTCCCGGCCTTCGGCCATCGGCCGAAGCCGGCCGGCGGACTCATGGTGCTCGCAGCGTACCGGGCGGCCGACTCGACCGTCAAGGCACGGCGGTCCTGGCGGCCGGCCGGCGTCGTCAGAGCAGGTCGAAGGCCTCCAGGGTCACGCCGATCGGGCGCTCCTTGCCGACGGTCACCCGGGCGGCAGCGGGTCCCCCGCTTCCAGCGCCTCGCCGGGCGCGGCTCCGCGGATCCCGACCAGCGCGTGAGACCACCCCCGCCGTCCCTCGAAGATCGACACGACCCCCGATCGACCGGAGGGCGCCGAGGGCGCGCTCGGAGATCCGGGTCGGCAGCGTGTCGAGCGCGACCGCCACGACGATCGTGCCCGGCGGCCACGCCTCGACGAACGCGGTGAGCCGCTCCGAGGAGTCGAACGCCTGTCTCGCCGAGGAGGTCGCCGTCCCGTGGGTCCAGCGCCCCGACCCAGTAGCCACGCCCTCCGGGCCCGATCAGCTCGCGCCCGTTGATCCGGACGGAGGCGACGCCGTCATGCCCCGCGCTCACCGCGCCCGCACATCGAGATCGACCTGGGCGTATCGTCCGGTCCGCCCTACCCGGTACGGCGCCGTCCGAGCCACGTCGGGCGACACGTCATACACGTGATGGAAGGCCAGCTCGTTCCGGTCGGCGCGCGGGAACGGCGGCGTCAGCACCACGCGCGTGGCCGTGGGCGCGTCGACGGTCCCGAGCAGTCGGCCATTGAAACGGACCTCCGATGCGGCGGCGCACCTCTGGGTCCGCGCCCGAGAAACGCGCGAGGTACGGCCGCCTGCGGATGCTGTCGCACGAAGTCCGACGAGAAGTGGCGGCGAACCACGGCCCCGGTGTCGGGAGTCGGCGCCACCTGATACACCTCATCCGGCTCGAACGCCCGGACGAACGCCAGCCCCGGTAGCGCGCCCCTCATGCAGGAGCTCTCGGGCGGGCTGCCAGATGCGGCCGAGACCGAGGTCACGATGGACGACCACGTACCGCACCGGGTAGATCGCCCGGATGGCCGACGGCGAGCCGATCGGGATCGCGGAGCTCCGCTGCCCGGACGAGGCCTTCCCAGTTCGGCCAAGGCGAATCCGCCGTGGCCTGTTCACGACCCGCTTGCCGTGATCGATGGCCCACAGCATGGCCCATGCATCGGCGGCTTTCTCGTGAATCGGCAGCTGCAGGATCGCGAAGTCCCCGGCCCGACGCGAAGCCACTCGTAGACGGCCGGGACGGCGGGAGGCCTCCGCCACGGCAGCGGGCACCAGGGACGAGCTCGACCCGCGAGCGCCGCCAGGACGAAGCTATCGGTACGAGACGGCCGACGGGGCGCGGCAGACGCCTGTGACCAGCCCGCGCGCCCAGCGCCGCCAGGAGGGCCAGGGGGCAGCGCGAACACGAGGCTCCACCGCCCCGGCGCGCGGAACGCGCCGCCACCCGGCAGATAGAGGTACACCCACCGGAACAGCGTCACGCCCCACGGCTGGCCGTTACACGATCAAGGTCGGCGCCAGGCAGAGCATGTAGGTGAAGAGGGCGCAGGAACAGCAGGACGAGCATCCACTCCGCGGGCGGTGCGCGGCCGACATCCCGGCGGCGCGCCTCGCCAGGGCCAGCGCAGCCCAGAGCCAGCACCGGCAGCGCGGCCGACGGCCAGCGTCAGAGCCACGGACCCGGATCGCCCGCGGACAGTCCCGATGGCCGGTGCGACTTTGACCGATCGACGAGGGCAAGTGCGACCGACCCGACTGCCGGCGGCGCCCCGAGCCTGGCCAGCAACACGCGGGCAGGCCGGGCCCATGCCGGCGGCGCGGCTGGTCGCCGTCGCGCCGGCCGTACAGCCACGAGCGCCGCCCCGGCCAGCGCCAGCGCCACGAAGCCTGGGAACAGGCCGCCCTCCGGCCGTCCCGAGGGCGCCAGCCGGCGGCCCCGAGTAGAACCGGCTGAACTCGGCGGGGTCGAGGATCGACAGGAGGTCCATCCCGAACACGTCCCCTCGGCCAGCGTCCGCTCGAAGCCCAGCTCCCGGTGCACCGCGACGATACGGCCACAGGAACGGCAGCCAGGGCCAGCCGCAGGATGCCGCCAGCCGCCGCGGCGCCGACCGACGAGCGACCAGCGCGCCGGTCAGGCGAGACGCCGGAGTACCAGGAGCGCCGCCGGCCAGCGCGGCCAGGAATCAAGAGCGCGTACCCGTTGTAGAGACGACGACAGCACCTGCGCCCAGAGCGCGATCGACAGCCAGGCCAGAGATGGCGCCGGGCCACCGCTCGACGCACGAATCGATACACCGCCCAGACGATGACCGGAAGCAGCACGGCCTGCTGGCAGGTGAACTGCCCGAGGTGGTCCATGCGGTTCGGGAAGAACGCGCGAAGAGCAGGCCCGCGACGAGGCTCGGCACCACCCGCCCCGGTCACGGCATGGGCCAGAAAGTACGTCAGCACGCCGCTCGCCGTCAGCTCGGCCGATGAGCACGAAGGTTTGACGGCGACGCATGGGTTCCGACCCCCGCCGCCAGGAGCGGGGCCGCCAGCAGTCCCGTGAAGAAGGCCGACTGTTGGTACGCGACGCCGTTCGAGTACGGGTAGTAGAACGGCACCTGGAAGAGGCGCCGCCGGCCCGTCGAACGGTCTGAGGGCGTTCCACGCCACCATGCTGGTCTCGGTCAGGTAGTCGCCGTGGCCGCCGCGAGTATGGCGCTGTGGCCGCGGGATCAGCACCAGGGTATGTAGAGCGGCCGTCGCGCCGACGGAAGAACACGGCCGACCAGGAGGCGCGTGCCGGACGGCGTCGGGCGCTGGCGCCATCGCTCACGGCCCCCGGCAGGTTCGCGTCAGGGCGCCGGCGGGCGGTCCACGGTCGCCGCCGCGCGGACGTCGCGGCCGCGCCCCGTCAGCGAGAGCTCCCGGTCCATGCCGGCAGGAGGATCTCCAGGAGCACCCGCGCGCCCGTCGCGAGGTGGGCCGCCTCGGCCCACCTCGGGGCAGTGGCTCCGGCCCCTCACGGCACGGGATGAAGAGGAGGCCGATCGGGCAGAGGGCCGCCATGTGGTTTGCGTCGTGGCTGGCGCCGCTCGTGAGGCGCCGGTGCGGCACGCCCACCGCGCGCGCCGACGCCTCGGCCAGGACGACCATCTCCGGGGAGACCGTGAGGGGCGCGTCCCGCATGAGGGAGGTCCACTCGATGGCGACGCCGCGCCGCGAGGCGACCGCCGCCAGTGTCCGTCTCGAACCGGTCCAGCGTCTCCGCGATCGCCGCCGGGTCGATCCCGCGGAAATCCACGAGGAGGTCCGCCTCGCCCGGCACGATGTTGATCATGTTGGGGCGCGCTTCGATGAACGCCGACCGTCCCCACCATGCCGCGGCCGGCCTCGCGGGCCAGACGCTCGACCAGCAGCACCAGCTCCGCCGCCGCCGCCACGGCGTCGCGGCGGTCGCTCATCGGCGTGCCGCCCGCGTGATCCTGCCGGCCCCGGACCGCCACGCGATAGCGGCTCGGCGCGGCGATGGTCGTCACCACGCCGAGCGGAAGGCCCGCGCGGTCGAGCGACACCGCCTGCTCGATGTGCAGCTCGAGGTACCGGAGAATCTCACCCGGCGTGCGCCGGGCCGAGTCGAGCTCCGTCCCGCGGCCGCCCACCGAGTCGAGCGCGGCGGCGAGGCTCCGGCCCCGACGGTCCGACGAGCGCGGGCGGCGGTGGCGGCGTCGAGCTTGCCGCTCATCGCCCGGCTGCCGATGGTCGAGAGGCCGAAGTCGGAGGGCTCCTCGCAGGTGAAGTTGATCACCTCGAACGGGTGACGGAGGCGATGGCCGCCGGCAGCTCAGGCAGCGCGCGACCTCCAGCCCCGCCAGGACGCCCCGCAATCCCGTCGAAGCGCCCCCGCCTCGACCGTGTCGAGGTGCGAGCCGATCACGAGCGCCGGGCCGGGGACGCCCGCGGCCCGCCCGATCTGATTGCCGGCGGCGTCGACCGCGGGGACGAGCCCGGCCTCGATCATCCGGGCCGGTCAGCCACTGGCGGGCCGACCGGTCCTCGTCGGAGAAGGCGCGGCGGGTATACGGCCGGTCGGGACGCGTGAGCGCCTCGAGAGCGCCGAGATCGGCAGCGAGCCGCTCGGCTCGACGGACGGGCAGCCCGTCTGAGAGAGCGGCACTCACGGGCGCGGCGCTCCCGCCCCGGCCCGTCCGGCCTCACGCGGGCAGGACCATCGAGGCCAGCGCGCCCGCAATGGCGTCCAGCGCGCGGCCCGCGGGCGTCTCCCCTGCTCGAGGACGAAGGGCCGCCCGCGGTCGGCGGCGGCGGCGAGGCGGGGATCGAACGGCACCCGTCCCAGGAAGGGCAGCCCGTGCTGCGCCGCCGTTGCCTCCCCGCCCGGGCCATCGAACAAGGGCCCGACGGCGCCGCACGTCGGGCACACGTACCCGGCCATGTTCTCGATCAGCCCGAGCAGCCGCGCCCCGCGCTCGCGGGCGAGGGTCATGGCGCGGCGCACGACCAGGTGGGAGACGGCGGAGGGAATCGTGACGACGACCGCGCCCGTCAGCCCGGGGAGGAGATCGAGGAGCGTCGGGAGCCGGTCGGAGCCCGGCGGCAGGTCGATCAGGAGCACGTCGAGCGCGCCCCACGCCGTGTCGGCGAGAAACTCGCGCAGGGCCGTCCCCTCCATCGTGCCGCGCCACGTGTGGGCCTCGGCCTGGGTCGGCGCTCTCCACACGACCGGCGTGTCGTCGCCGGGCAGGAGCAGGTCCATCGACAGGACCCGGATGCCCTCGGCGGAAACGGCCGGCTGCACGCCGTCCGGCTCGACTCGGAGCGTCTGGCCGCGCACCCCAGCATCTTACCCATGCGAGGGCCCGTTGAGGTCCGCGTCCAGCACCCCGACCCGGAGCCCCCGGCCCGCGAGCGCGCCCGCGAGATTCGCCGTGATCGAGCTCTTCGCCGACTCCGCCCTTGCCGGAGACCACCGCGACGCTGGCGCGGACCGACGCCATTCGCGCGGCCAGTCGCCCCTGCTGGGCGACGACCTGCTCCACGATGTTCGATCCGCCGTCGCCCGTGATGTCGCGGTAGCCCTTCATGCGCCGGTGCCCTCGTCGCTGGTGTCGAGCGGCGCCGCCGCGGGATCCCGCAGGTGCGCGCGGAAGCGACGCATCAAGTCCTGCCCGAGGAAATCCCCGGACTCGCCGTGACGCTCCGTCTCGAAGTACCGCCGGATGCGATCGAGCCGATCCTGCGCCTCGGGGTTCAGGCTGACGGTGCGGATCTCGGCCTTCGCCGCGTCGAACGCGTCGAACGTGAGCTCGCTGAAGCCCAGCTCGCGGATCCGCTTCACGGCCTTCATCATGGCCTGATTCCGGAACCGCGTGAGGAGGGTCGAATCGATCTCCGCCACGCCCATGCGCCGGGCGCGCCGCTCGGCCGCCTTCCGAATGCCCTTCGCGGACGAACTCCGGGCGCCGTCTGGAGCCGCGCCCAGGCCTCGGCGCCCCAGCGCACCGGCGTCTCGCGGCGCCGCCTGCCAGAGCTGCTCGACCACCTCGGCGGTGACCTGGTCGTATCCGGCCCGTCGGGCCTCGACCTCGACGTCGCGCTGGAAGAGGCGGAGGACGAAGTCCGCCATCATGGCCGGCGCTTTCCCGAGCCGGGCAACGAGTCGAGCTTCGGCCTCCGCGGTCCACGGCAGCGGCGCCGCCGCGGTCTCGGTCTCGGCCTCCGCCTCGGCCTCCCGCATGAGCGCCGGCGTCACCGCCGCCGCTCCGTGCTCGGCCGCCAGCTCCTCGCAGATCCGGCGCGTCATGGGCCGCATGAACGGCGGGACCGCATCGAGGAGCGCCAGCGCCTCCGGGGTCCACGGCGGCGGCCTGCCTGCGGCACCTTGTACGCTCCGCTCTCGGCGAGGCCCATCATCTCGCTCTTGTACCGCGTCATGAGCTCCGGCGTGATCACGCGGACGCCCTCGGCGCGGGCCCGCTTCTCGGCCAGCCGCCGGACCATGCCGCGGAGGAACATCGGCGCCCGCGCGACCCGCGCCTCGGCCTCCGGCGTCCAGCGCACCTCGCCGCCGCCGGGCTCGGCCGGCGGGCTCGACGCGCTCACGGCTGGCGGCTCCACGCCGCCCGCGCGAGCAGCACCGCCGTGACGATGGTGAGGAGGCAGAAGACCCAGGCGCCGGCCCGGACCGGCACGTCGAGGCCGAGGACGCCGATGGTCTCGGCGCGGGGCATCCGGGCGATCCGCGCCACCTCGACCGCGCGGATCGACGACCAGGAGCGTGAGGATCCGCGCGAAGTCCCGGCGCGAGAGGATCCAGCGCGTAAACCACCCGCGCTCCGCCATCAGAATCCAGGGGAACACGACAACGAACAGCGCGCCGACGACGAACCACGCCGCCCCGCCCCGCTCCATACCGCGCGGCCCGAGGCCGCTCTGGGCGAGGGCGAGGCCGCCGAGCCAGTAGACGACCCCGTAGACTACGTAGGCCCACGCCGCCTGACGGTATCGCTCGCCGTGGGCCGCCATCGCGGCCTCACCCATCGCTGCCTCCGGCCGGCCGGCCGGCGGCCGGCGTGAAGGGCCGCCCCGGCGAGATGCCCCAGCGGCTGCGGACCTCGGCGAGGAGCGCCGGCGTCACGGTGGCGTGGCCCTGGCCGCGCGCGTACGCCTCGACCGCCTGCACCACCATCGCGCGGGCGAAGGCCGGGATCGCCTCGAGGCGCGTCCGGGCGGCGGCCTCCCAGGCGAGGGCGAAGCGCGACCTCGAGCCCGAAGGTCTGCTCGACTCCGAGGCGGATCAGCTGGCCGCCGTGGGCGCCCGGCTGGTACCCGCAGGCCGGGTCCTCGGCGAGATAGTCGCCGTAGGTCGCGTACGCGCGGCAGCGGCAGCCGCCGCAGAGCTCGCGGAACTCGCACGCGCCGCACCGGCCGCCGAGCGGGCCCGTGCGGAGGTCGGTGAAGACCTGCGCCTGCTCCCACAGCTCGGCGAAGCCCGTCTCGCGAAGGTTCCCTGCCGCCACCGGCATGTACGGGCACGGCGTGACGTCCCCGGTGGGCGTGATGCGGCAGTAGTACTTGCCGGCCGGGCACGAGCCGTGCGCGTAGTTGGCGAGCAGCGGCGACGCCGGATCCAGCTCGTAGAGGACCCGCCGGAAGTGCGGCGCGCACTTCGCCCGGATCAGGAGGCCGCCCGCCCGGCCCACCGGCACGCTCCAGGGATCCTCGCGCCCCTCGAGGATCGATGGGGCCTCGGAGCGCGGTGGGCGCGCCGGCGCCCTGCGCCCGCGCCAGCTGCGTGAGGATCTCCTCGTACTGGGCCGGCGTGATGTCGGTGAGCCCTTCGCCGCGGCCGGTCCGAACGAGGAAGAAGAAGTTGAGGACGCGCGCGCCGAGCTCCCGCGAGAGATCGATCATCGCGGGAATCTCGCCGACGTTCCAGTCGGTCACGCTCATGTGGAGCGAGAAGTCGATGTCCTCGGCCCGGAGCGCCTCGGTCGCCCGGATGGCGCCGCGCCAGGCGCCGGGCAGATGGCGGAACGCGTCGTGGCGCGCGGCGTCGACCGAGTCGAGGGAGAGCGACGCCCCTGGACGCCGTGCGTCTTCATGAGGCGCGCCTGCTTCGGACGAAGGAGCACACCGTTGGTCCCGAGCACGACGGTGAAGCCGTGCTCGCGGCCCTCGGCGGCCAGCTCGAAGATGTCCGGGCGGAGGAGCGGCTCGCCGCCGGTGAGGATCAGGAAGGTGCCGGGATTCACCCGGGCGATGTCGGCCATCACCCGGCGGCACTCGTCCGTCGAGAGCTCGCCCGCCGCGGAGGCGCCGGGCGCCGCGCTGATGTAGCAGTGGGCGCAGAAGAGGTTACAGCGCTGGGTGAGATTCCACGAGACCGCGTACGCCTTGTATGTCATCGCCACGACTGATCGTCGGATGCCGGTCCCGGCGCCGGGATCGGCCCGGCGCCACGCTTCGGCGCGACGTCTCAGCTCTGGGGCTTGTTCTTGATGTAGCCGGCGATGACCTCGTTCATCGTGACCCGCGCGTGGCCGATCCCCTCCTCGCACAGGGCGAGGTCGATGAAGCCCACCTGCTTCTCGCGCGCCACCTTCTCGATCGCCTCGCGGGTCATGTCCCGCATGAAGCCCGCCGGCACGCGGTTCAGCCGCGCGACCGCGTCCTCGGTCCAGGTGAAGGCGCCGTTCGGGTCGGTCACGTCCTTGAGGCGTCGCCTCGGCGAACCGCGTGTTGGCGATGAGCGTGTCCCAGCCGTCGCCGAGCTTGTCGCGGCCGACGGTCTCCTCGATCAGCGGGAACGCGATCTCCTTGGTGATCACCGGGATCTTGCGCGTCCGCGCGTACTTCTCGATCCGCGCCTTGGCGCGCCGCCGGAGGTAGGCGTCGGTGACCTCGCGGAGGCCTTCCCGCGCGTCGTTGGCCCAGCGCACCGTCACGCCGGGCATGACCTCCTCCTCGGCGATCCCCCCTCCGCCGTGGCGATCTGCTCCACTGCCCGGCGGTCGATGTGCGTGAACCCCTCCGGGCCGCCCGAGCAGACCGGGCACTTCACCACCGGGTTCGGGCCCTTCACGACGTAGCCGCAGACCGAGCAGATGGCCGTGACCGCGGCGTCTTCCGCCCGGAGCTTCGCCACCGCCAGGTCCTCGGCCAGGATCTGCATCTTCTCCGCCATGCGGCCCGGCATGAAGATCGCCATGGCCTCGTCGATCACCTTCGAGGTGATGACCGTGTGCCCCTGCTCGATCGCGTAGCGGAGGAGCGCCGTGCGCGCCACCCCTGCCACCTGCTCGGGACCCGCTTCATCCGCTCCCGGGCCTCGTCGGTCCAGGCGATGATCTCCTCGGCCTTGACGTCGAGCGGCGGGTAGAACTTGCCCGCGACCAGGAGCACGTTGCAGGGCGCCAGGCGGAGGAGGTTCTCCGTGTTCGAGCCGAGGTCCGCCTCGCGCTCGTCCGAGTGCACGCCGATGCGGCCCAGGATCAGGAGCCAGGGCTGCTCCTTCCGGCAGAACTGCAGCACCTTCTCGAAGCACTTGCCGTCGAGGAGCGTGATTCCGAGGTCGACTCCCTCGTCGGCCGCGAGCTTCCGGCCGATCTCGAGATGCGACTGGTAGATCTTGGCCAGCCCGGTGTCGATGATCTCCTCGTGGAGCTGCTCCTGCTCCTTGAACCGGAACACCTTCGAGGCCTGCTCGGTCAGCACGCCGACGATCCCGTTGAACATCGCGTAGTGCAGGTAGGGATCGTAGACGGCGACCGCGTGCACCGGCCGGTGGAGGGCCTTGCCGAGCGCGATGCCGACCTTGAGCCCGTGGAACGACTGGGGGCTCCCGTCCAGCCCGACGACGATCGCGCCCCTGCTGCGCCTCGGGCGGCTCGAGGCTCCGGATCACCAGCGTGTCGACCGGCACCTTCCGCACGAACCGCTCGGTCACGGAGCCGAGCTGGCTGTCGCGGACCGCGCCGAGCCCGAGGGCGCCCATGATGACGAGGTCGTAGTCCTTGCCCTGGACGTCCTCGATCAGCGCCTTGTAGTGCTTGCCGTCCATCATCCGCGGCTCGTAACGGCAGCCCGGCGGCCTCCGTCTTCTTCCGCATCACCTCGAGGTACGAGTCGGAGACCAGCTGGAGGCCCATCGCGATCAGCGAGTCGTGGATCTTTCGCTGGCGCTCGAGCTCGTGCTCGTCCCGGTACTCCTCGGGCAGCGTGTACTCCATCTGCTTGAACCGGTAGTCGTGAAGCCGCGCCGCGTAGACGTGGCAGCCGGTCAGGGTCGAGCCGAAGGCCCGCCCGAGCTCCACGGCCAGGTCGATGGCACGGTTGAGTAGTCCGAGTTGTCGACCGGCACGTAGATCTTCCGGAACATGGAGGCCTCCTCTCGACGACACCAGGGTCACGTGAACTCGGGCTCGACGGCGCCCCGCCGGCGCGGCGGCACCGTCGCTTCGATGGATGAGGACGCGACGCGCAGCGCCTCGTAGCGCGGCCTCGCCTCGTCTCACTCCGGCTCGCCCCCCGTCGGGTCCACCAGGTGGTCGAGGGCCAGCCACAGCGCCTTGCTGTAGCGAAACGACCAGAGCGGGAACAGGACGGCGAAGGTGCCCCAGACGGCGACCTGCCACCCCGGCGGCGGGGCGAACCAGCGCCTCGAGGGCGAAGTAGCCCCCACCGCGAGCCCCACCGTCAAGCCGTAGTTGATGTAGATCGCGCCGATGAAGTACCCCGTCTCGCGCTCGAAGGTGAGCCCGCAGACCGGGCAGCGGGGCACCATCCGGACCAGGCTCGTGAAGAGCGGCGCCCGGCCGCAGCGCGGGCACCGGAGCCCCATCGCGCGCCGGATCGCCCTGGAACACGCGCGGGTGCGGCTCCACCAGGCACTCGCCTTCACGCGCGATCATCCATGGTAGAGCATCCAGTACACCACCACGCCCGTCACCGACACGTAGAGCCAGATCGGAAACGTCACCCGGGCCAGGCGCGCGTGCCGGGCGAACTGGGTCCGCAGGGCGCGATACAGGGTCGTCGACACCAGCGGGAGGATCGCGATGGCCAGGACCGTGTGCGTCACGAGGATCGCGAAATAGAGGGTCCGCAGCCAACCCCCGCCCGCGTACGGCCGCGAGCCCACCTGCGCGTGATAGACGAGGTAGGAACAGAGGAAGAGCGTGGAGAATCCCACCGCCGTCAGCATGCAGGCTCGGTGCACCGCGATGCGCCGGTTCCGGATGGCCACGAAGCCCAGCACCATCGCGACCGCGGCCGACGCGTTGAGCACGGCGTTGATGGTCGGCAGGACGGTGATGTTCACCGCGCGACCGCCCGCCGCCCCGTCGCCCGCGTCAATGCTTCGGCGCCTCGAGCTTCTTCGCCGTCGGCCGTCTGGTGCGGCGCACGGAGCAGATCGGGCAGCAGCACCAGCACCAGGAGCGTGCCGATCACGACGGGCGTCAGGGCGATGTAGCCGAGCGTCTTCGTCTCGAGCCGGAGGTGCATGAAGTAGAGCGCGACCATCGCCGCCTTCGCGCTCGCGAGCGACACCAGCAACACCGCGATCGCCGATCCTGGCAGATGGGCAGGAAGATGACCGCGATCTCGACGACCGTGAGAATCGCAAGGTACCAGAAGATGGTCATGTAGCTCGGTCCGTGCTTCGCGTGGGAGTCCGCCATCGCGCCCTCCGTCCCCTCGCGCGCCTAGAGGAGGTAAATGAACGTGAAGACCATGATCCAGACGAGGTCGACGAAGTGCCAGTAGAGCCCGGCAATCTCCGTGACCATGTAGTTGTACCGCATGTCCGAGCCCCGGCTCACCACCCTGTAGATGGCCAGCAGATAGATGACGCCGGCGGTCACGTGGAGTCCATGGAACCCCGTGATGATGAAGAAGCTCGCGCCGAACAGCGTGGCACCCCAGGGGTTCCCGAAGATCATCAGCCCGCGCTCGATCAGGTGCGTCCACTCGAAGGCCTGCAGCCCCACGAAGATGGCCCCGCCGAGCGCCGTGAGCAGGAGGAACATCTTGGCCCGCGGAAGGTTCGACGCCTGAGATTCTCGAGCGCCTTCACCATGGTCACGCTCGAGCAGATCAGGAGGAACGTCATCAGCGCGGTGAGCTGGATGCCGAGCACTTGGGCCGGGTTCGGCCAGTCGACGCTGCCGGCCCGCAGGGCCCCGTAGGAGGCCAGGAGCACGCCGAATCCCGACGGCGTCGCCGGCCAGGAAGACCCACATCCCGAGCTTGCCCCAGCTCTCCGGCGTCAGGGGCGACTCGGCCGGCTCGACGGCCGGATGGTGCAGCGCGGTTGCTGCGTCGCTCACGATCCGCTCTCCTTCCGTGCAGTCATACGAGGTAGACGAGGACGTACAAAATCGGCCAGAGGGCCACCACGAAGTGCCAGTAGATCGCGCAGCAGTCGAGCGCCGCGTACCGGGAGGGCGTGAACCGGCCCCGCGCGGGCGAGCCACAGCACCCCGCCGAGCCAGACCGCCGCGCCGAGCACGTGGGCGCCGTGAATGCCGATCAGCGTATAGAACGTGGCGCCGTAGATCCCGGAGGACATCCGCAGCCCGAAGTGGCACGAGCCGCGTCCACTCGATGCCCTGAATGAGCAGGAAGAGCCCGCCCAAGGCCCACGTCCAGCCGAGCCCGCGCACGAGCCCCGCCTGATCGCCGGCGCGGACCGCCCGGAGCGCCCGCAGCGAGCGTCCAGCTCGACGCCAGCAGGATGAGCGTGTTCACCGCGGTCAGCCCGATGGGAAGCCGCGGCTGGCCGGCGGCGGCCACCCCGGCGCCCCCAGCCGGAGCTGGAGGAACGCGATCACCAGGCCGCCGAAGAACATCGACCTCCCCGCCGAGGAGCATCAGCATGCCCAGGCGGGCGTTCGAGAGCGGGAGCCCCTCCGGGCTCGCGGGCGGCTCGCCGTCACCGTTGCCCGTCGTGGCGCCCAGCGGGCGCGGGAGCCGCCACCCCGCGTCGAGCGCAGGTCGCGCGGCGCGCCTCGCGGGGTCCGGACCTCGGCGTCGAGCACCGTCATGCGTCGACTCAGTTCCGCAGCCAGGCCACGACGGCCCGACGCGAGCACGAGGAGCGACGATCCAGGCCACCAGGACGAGCGCCGTCCGGCGATTGCGGTCGGGCAGCGCGGCGCGGCGGGCCGCCTCGGGGCGAACATGTCCGGCGCGCGCTCGGGCACGGGTTAGCCCACCTTGTCCAAGGCCATGAGCACCAGCAGGAGCGGAGGTAGATCGACGGAGGCGATGACCACGCGCCGCGCGGACAGCAGCGAGGGCCGGAGCGCCTGAGCCGTGCCGAAGACCAGGAACAGCGTGCCGAGCGACGAGGGCGCCGAAAAAGTAGACGCCCCCGGTGAGCCTGACGAGCGTCGGCAGGAGACCCGCCGCATGGAGCGCGAGACAGCCCGTCACGATCTGCCGCTCGGTGCTGCCGCCGTCGGGGTCGACCACCGGCAGGACCCGGATGCCGGCCCGCGCGTAGTCCTCCCGGTACAGCCGAGCGATGGCGAGCGTGCGGGAAGCTGCCACGAGGAACATGATCGCGAAGAGCACCGCCGCGCCCCACGCCCAGCTCCCCGCGCGCCGCCACCCATCCCGCGACCGGGCGGCAGGGCGCCCGGGAATCGCGCCCAGCACCGTGCAGAGCGGGCTCACCTGCTTGAGCGGCGTGTACACCCCGAGGTAGAGCGACGGAGATCACGGCGGTGACTGGCGGTCGCGCCGCGGGCCCGGCGCACCAGGATGTACGCCAGCCCTCCCACCGTCGCGAGCGTGCCGAAGGCGGCCGCCTCGCCCGGCTGAAGGCGCCCGTCCGGCAGGGGCCGCCTCCGGGTCCGCTGCATCCGGGCGTCCACGTCACGCTCGAGGAACTGGTTGAGCGCGAGCGTGCCGCCGGCCGCCAGGGCCGTCCCCAGGAGGACGTGGAGCAGCCGCAGGAGTCGAGGTCCCCGGACGCGCCGAGGTAGTAGCCGACGAGCGTGGTCAGCACGACCATCAGGACGACGCGAGGCTTCGACAGCGCCATGAAGTCCGCCAGCCGCCGGCGCGTCCCGGCGAGCGCCAGCGCTCCATCCCGCACCACGGCCGTGCGGGCGAGGTCACGCCACCGCCTCCGTCCGGACCAGCATCCGCGCGCGTGGCCGCGAAGATCGGCGCCCAGCGCCCGCCGCCGGCCCAGCTGGAGCGCGCAAGCGCCACCGCGCTCCCGAGCACGAGCGCGCCCACGGCCCGGTGCAGGACCGGCAGCGCCACCACCGCGAGCTGCCCGCCCGGAACGCCGAGACCCGTGAAGCGGACGCGCGTAGGCGCCCACGCCGAGGACAACGCTGGCGCTAGGACGAGGACCTTCACGGCCCGCGCCCACCACGACGAGCACCGGATCCTCCCACGCGACCCGGAGCACGGCGAGCGCCATCGCCGACCAGGACGCCGGTCGTGAGCCCTCGCCCCCGCCACGTGCCACCACACGGCGCGTTCCGTGCGTGGTGAACGCGCCCAGCACGATCTGCCCGTAGACGACGGCGGCCGCCAGCCTCCCGAGCGCGCCAGGCGCCGGCGCTCAACGCGGCACCACGCCGGGCGTCCGCCACGCGCGGCCCGGTGACCACGGCGATCCCGACCGAGGAGAGCGAAGAACAGCTGCGCGACGCAGCCGTGCACCAAGGCCAGCACGTCTCTGCAGAGCAGCACGACCCGCAGTCCGCCGATGAGGCCCTGCAACGGACACCAGGACCACGGCCAGCACGCCCGAGGCGCCGCACCCACCGCCGCGCGTCACCGAAGCCGAGCGCGACGGCGAGGGCCACTCGTGAGCATCCCGATCAGCGAGCCCAGGAGGCGGTGCCCGTGCTCGACCAGCACGCCTCCCGACCATCCCCGACCAGGGGAACAGGAACAGGATTGTGGCCGAAGGTCGTCGGCCAGTCGGGAACCGCCAGGGCGGCGCCCGGTGTTGGTGACCAGACCGCCGGCCACGATCAGACCGACGGTGCCCCGGCCGTGACGCACGCCAGCCGATGCGGCCAGCTGACGCCCATGTCGTCCGTGGTCCCCGTGTCTCGGCTGCGGCGCTCAGTGTCCGTGGCCGCCCGTCGCGGGCGCCCGGCGACCACCTGCGTCTGGGGCAGATAGTCCTCGGTCATCCCGGGAACGCTGTACTCGTAGGGGCCGCGGTGGACGGTCGGAATGGCCGCGTCCCAGTTGCCGTGCGGCGGCGGCGAGGTCCGCCGTCCACTCGAGCGTGTTCGACTGCCAGGGATTCCGGTCCGCCTTCTTCCCGCTGAGCGAGGCTCGCGATGAAGTTCCAGATGAACAGGATCTGCACCGCGCCCAGGATGAACGCGCACACGGACATGAACACGCGCGATGGGCTGGAGGTGCTGCAGGAACTCGTACTGGGTCGGATTGTAGATCCGCCGCATCATGCCGCCCACGCCCAGGAAGTGCATCGGGAAGAACGACGCAGGTTGAAGAAGACGAAGGTCAGGACGGCGTGCATCCTCCCAACCGTCTCGTTCATCTCGCGCCCGAAGAGCTTCGGATACCAGTAGCGTGATCGCGGCGAACATGCGCGAAGATGATCCCCGCCACCACGTAGTGGAAGTGCGGCCACGATGAAGTACGGTGTCGTGGATGAAGATGTCCACCGGCGTCGTCGGCCATGAAGATGCCGCTCAGCCCGCCGATCGTGAACGTCGACAGGAACGAGATGGCGTGGATCATCGGCGTGCGTGAACCGGATCGAGCCGCCCCACAGCGTGCCGAGCCAGTTGAACGACTTGATCGCCGAGGGCACGCGCGATGACCATCGTCGTCAGCATGAACGACGTGCCCAGCGTCGGGCTCATGCCGCTGATGAACATGTGGTGGCCGTAGACGATCCACGACAGGAACGCGATCGAGATCATCGAGTACGCCATCGCGCGGTACCCGAAGATCGGCTTGCGCGAGAAGGTCGAGAGGACGTCCGAGGTCACGCCCATGCGCGGGCAGCACCAGGATGTACACCTCGGGGTGGCCGAAGAACCAGAAGAGGTGTTGCCAGAGGAGCGGCTCGCCGCCGCCCGACGGGATCGAACCAGTGGGTCCCGAGCGTGCGGTCGAAGAGGAGCATGGCGCACGCGGACGTGAGCACGGGCAGCGCCAGCAGGAGCAGGATCGCCGTGATGAAGAGCGACCAGATCACCAGCGGCAGCCGGAACAGCGTCATGCCGGGCGCCCGCATGTTGACGACCGTCGTGATGTAGTTGATCGAGCCCATCATCGACGACACGCCGAGGACGAACAGGCTGATGCAGCCAGAGATTCTGGCCCCAGTTGACGCCCGAGTCCACTGCGGGCCGGCGGAGAGCGGCGCGTAGGCCGTCCACCCCGCGGCGGCGTGGCCGCCCGGGCACGAAGAAGCCGGCCAGCATGATGACGCCCGACAGCGCGCCCGTCCAGAACGAGCAGCATGTTGAGCTTCGGGAACGCCATGTCCCGCGCGCCGATCATGAGCGGAATCAGGAAGTTGCCGAAGCACCCCACCATGATCGGCATGACCACGAAGAAGATCATCAAGGTGGCGTGCATCGTGAACAGCATGTTGTAGACCTCGGGCGGGATCACGCCTCTCCGTCTCGCTGAACAGCCAGTGGAGACCGGGCACCGGCGTCTCCGGCCAGCCGAGCTGCCACCGGATCAGCATCGCGCAGGGAGCCGCCGATCATCAGCATGAACAGGCCGAGGAACAGAAACTGGCGGCCGATCATCTTGTGGTCGGTCGAGAAGATGTACGTGCGCACGAACCCGAGATCGTGGTGCTCGTGGACGTCGTGCGCCGTTGCCGTCGCGCTCTGAGCCATCGTATCCCTATCCTCCCTGGGGAGAGACCTCAGTCCGGCGGGCCCGGTCTAGGAAGGCCACTTCTCCTTGAGCCACTGCTGATACTCCTCGGGCGTGTGGACGAAGAGATAGCCCTTCATCCCCGAGTGGCCGAACCCGCACAGCTCGGCGCACGGGATCTCGTACTTCCCGGGCTTGGTCACGTCGATCCACTGGAGGATCTCGCGGCCCGGCACCGCGTCCTGCTTGAAGCGCGCCGTGGGAATGAACACGCTGTGGATCACGTCCCTCGAGCGGAGGTGCAGCACCACCGGCTTGCCCGTCGGCGACGTGCAATTCGTTGTCGAGCGTCTGGTCGTCGGCAGTGTCGAACTTCCCGTCCGGGCCCGGGTAGGCGACCTCCCAGTTGAACTGCTTCGCCGTGATCCGTACGTGCAGGTCCGTCTCGGGGATGTGGCTCTTGATCTTCGACCAGCTCGGGATGGAAAGAAACGTCAGCACGATCAGGATCAGCGACGGCACGATCGTCCACACCATCTCGAGGGTCGCGTTGCCGTGGCTGTAGACCGCCCGCCGGCCCGGCCGCGCGCGGTACATCCAGCAGGAACGCCACCAGCAGCACCGACACGAGCACGAACGCGGCGCCGGTGATGTAGTAGATCGAGGTAAGAAGAGGTCGTCGAGCTCCTTGCCGTACGTGGCGATGTTCTCGGGAGCCAGCTCATCATCGCAGTCGACCCGTCCTTTTCGATCGAAGGCAGGGTCACGGCCTCGGTCCGCGCTCGGGGACGAGGCCCCGGAACCCGGCGTGCGCTCCCGGCGGCCGGGCTCGGCCCCGGGAGCGCACGCCATGCCGGGATCTTACTTCTTCAGCTCGAACGCGACCTTGGTGTCCTGCCCGGCCTTGACCTCGACCTCCTTGGTCTGCTTGCCGAGCACCGGGTGCACCACTTCGACCTTGTGCTTGCCCGGGGGCACGTTCTCGAGCTTGAACGCGCCGTTGCCGTCGGTGACCGCCGTGGGGTTCTCGGTCACGAAGATCCACCCGTGCATCCAGCTGTGCGCGTCACACTGGACCTTCACGAGCTCGGGCTTCTCGAGCTTCTCCACCATCTCCTTCTTGAACTTCGGCTGCGCCTTGTTGATCGGCGGGTTGGCCGTGGAGAAGGTGTGGATGTTGTGGAGCACGCCGTCCGAGTTGAGGATCTTCACTCTCGCCCGGCGCCATGACGAGGATGTCCGGGTGGAACTCGCACCCTTCTGGTCGAGGACCGCCGGCTTCGCGGGCTTGGCGCCCTTGGCGTCGGTGACCGACACCAGCGCCGTCGCCCAGGCCCGCCGCCGGCGCCGACCGCGACATCGGCGATCTTCTTCTCCTGGCCGCAGACCTCGTTGTCCTTGTTGACCTTGACGACCTTGGGGCGGGCGCGGCGCCGGTGAACTTGACCTCGCCGCTGATCGACCCGCCGCCCTGCGCGCTGACCGGCAGGCCCCGAGAAGAAGAGGGCCATGCCCGCCGCGAAGGCCGCGACGGCCAAGACGCTACCGACAATCGACTGCTTCATTGGAGTCCTTCCTCCTTGTGATCGAGTGTCCGGCCTACGCGGCCGCTTGCCGCCGGCGGGCCCATCGCGCCAGCCTCGAGCCCGGCGGCCCCGGCCGACGAGCTGCCAGGATCGGCGGCATGACGAACTGCCGCCTGCGACGGCGGCGGCTCGAGCCGCGCATAGTACCAGGTCGAGACGGCCGCCTTCGGGCCGTCATCCCCCTCGAGCCGTCCCAGGCCCAGAGCGCCACCGGGAAGAACTCGCCGGGGCGGAAGGCGAAATCCTGCGCGTCCGCGGTCTGGAGCGGGCGTCGGATGACGACCCGGTACTGACCGGCCTCGTAGAACGGCCTGCCCCTTCGCCTGACCGCTTCCCCGGTCTGCGGGGCCATCTTGCCCACCCCCGTCGCCGTCGCCTCGCCGACGTCCTCTCCGGCACGCCACGTCAACAGGTAGACAGGATGGCTCCCATCCCCCATGAGGAAGTACGGACGATCGCCCGGTCCCCTGCCCGGTCGGGAACTGGATGGCGATCATGTTCCGGCTTCGGCGCCCTCTTCGTCGGATCGGACGCCGTCGGGTCGTCCCAGGTCAGATGGAACGACTACCTCGCCGGTCAGTGTACACCGCCCGCAAAGTGACCATGTCGACCGTCGGATTGAAGTTCCGGGGATCGGCGATCACCTGGCCGACGAGCGGCACGCTCGCGCCGGGCCGCTTCGTCCAGAACTCGGCGTTGGGGTCCGTCGGCACGTCCCCGGTGACCGGGAATCGACCGAGACGAGGGGCGCCCAGTTCAGGTGCTCGGGCCCCAGCGACCGGACGTAGTTCGCCAGGTCCCAGAGGCTCGCATCCTTGCACGTCCGCGTCCTTCTCGTCGGACTTCCGGTAGTCCTCGACGGAGTCGGCGATGGCGGGCATCGGCGTCCCGGCCACGCCCGTCAGGAGCCGCATCACGATGTCCTTCCGCTCCGAGCCCCCGCGGAAGTTCCACGGCTTGTGGAGGTTGTGCCGGACGGATCGGCGTGGCCCCAGTCATCCTTGAGGTCCGAGCCCGGCGCCGGGTCGCCCCGGCCCGCCTGGCCGTGGCACTTGACGCACTCGAAGGCGTCGAACATCTTCTTGCCCCGGCGGAGCGACGCCTCCGAGGGCGGCGACCTCCTTGGGCAGCCGTGACGGGCCTCGAGCTTGCGCGCCCTTGTAGGCCCTCGGCGAACGTCTTGATGTACGCGACGACCGCCTGGCGCTCCCGATCCGGGAGCGACCCGCCAGGACGGCATCGACGGTCCCCGGCATGCCCTCGGTCACGATCCGGAGCAGGTCCTGGTCCGACGCGAGCGGCCCGACCTGCGTGCGGATCTTGTACTTCCCGGCCGTGAAGTCGCGGGGACGCGGGACGAGGAGCTCGGCCGCCGGGCCGTCACCCTTGCCGCTCGACGCCGTGGCACCCCGCGCAGCGCTCCTCGTACACCTGCTTGCCCAGCGCGACGTCGCCGGACTGGGCGCGCGGCGGACCGCGGGCCGAGCGCGGCGGCGCCGTCGAGCCAGGAGCGTCGCGCACGCGGCCCGGACTCGACCGGCCGCGCCGCATGCGACTCCATCACGCGCGGGCGGATGCCCGGTCGTCTCGTAGAGGTAGTAGATGACCTGCCAGATCTGCTCCTCCGTCAGCCGGTCTTCCCAGGCTGGCATCGCCGAGTTCCAGGGCGTCGACTCCTTCGGGAGCCCCGGACCGCCCTTGGCGATCCGCCAGAACACGAAGCCCTCCGAGAGCTGGGCGATCGTGTTCGGCCCGACGAAGTCGGCCGGCTGCGGATTGAAGCCGTGCGCGAAGTGCCCTCGCCCGTCCAGGAGGTCGCCGTGGCAGTACACGCAGTTCCGGATGTAGATCGCCGCGCCGGCCGCGAGGTGCTTCTCGCGATTCCCGGGTTCTGCTTGATGTCCTTCCGCACCGGCGTGTCGGCGTGCTGGAGGTTGATCTCCTTGCCGCGGAAGCTGATCGAGTCCGGCGGCGCGGGATGGACCGCCCGGAGCTCGAGCGGCGCCTCGGCGCGGGCGGCCGCCTGCGAGTAGGCGTAGTACCGATCGAGCAGCGGGATCACCACGCCGAGGAACGAGGCGCGAGCGGGCGCCGGCGCGGCTCGGTGAGCGTCGCCCAGATCGGCGCCACGAACGCTCGCCAGGAGTCGGAGTCCGACGACACGTAGACCAGCACGGCCATCAGCGTGACCGCCATGTACAGGGAGAACACGCTGAACGGCATGGGCGGCCGGATGACGTACCTGAAGACGAGGGCCGCCACGATCAGGACCAGGCAGGCCTGGAGGAACTTCCCGCGCGGGGCTGGCATCGGCTAGGGCTTCGGCTTGGCGGCAGCCTGGCCGGCTGCCGGCGCCGCGCCGCCCTTCGAGGGTCAGCAGGAACGAGACCAGGTCGAGGTACTCCTGCGCGGTGAGCTGCTGCCCGAAGGTCTTCGGCATGACGCCGGGCGGGAACCCGGACACGGTGCCCTTCGAGGCCGGGTCCAGGATCTTGCCCATGATGTACTCTGGCGTCTGGCTGCCCGGCGATGTTCGAGAGGTCCGGGCCCGACCGGGCTGGCGCCGATCGCGCCCGCCTTGTGGCACGCGATGCACGCCGGCCTTGCCCGTGAAGATCGCCTGGCCCGCCTTCGGATCGCCGGGGAGCTCGATCGATCGCCGCGCCGCCGCCCGCCTGGGCGGTCGCGATCTGCGGGCACGTCGTCGAGCTTCACGTCCACGGTTCCGCCCTGAGCTCTCGAGGAAGGCGACGACCGCCCACAGCTCGCTGCGGTTCAGCCCGATCGGCGGCTTCGACGACGTTGGGCATGATGTTGGGGAAGCCCTCGCACCACGTAGGCGGCCGGGCTGCAGCAGCGACTCGACCAGGTACGCCGACCGCCTTCGTGCCGGGCTTCGGGTCGCCGCGCGCGCGCCCACGCCCGCCAGATCCGGCCCGCGGCCGGCCCGGCCGATGCCGTGGCACGTCGTGCACTGCCCCTTCTCGCGGAAGATCTTCTCCCGGCGGCCACGAGCTGCGCGGGCGTCACGTTGCCGCCCTCGAGCGACAGCTCCTCGGCGGCTTCGACTCGATCTGGGGAATCGAGTTCGCGTACCAGGTGTAGCTGCCCATGACCGCGAGGGCGAACGCGCCCACCTTGACCGGCACCGGCACCGCTCATCGGCCTGGCTACGCCTCCGGGCTCCCGCCGGCGATGGCGCTGGCGCCGGGTGGCCTGCCATGGGCTCCTCCGCCGCCGTCGTGGCCCTTCTCGCCGAGCCCGCCGAGCCAGAAGATGAACATGACCATCAGGAAGAACACGGATGGTCGTGATCGTGGATCACGTTGGCCGCGTAGCCGAGCGCCGGCGTCGACGGCGTCGGGCGACTGGTCCTGCATCACCCCGTAGATGTGCCAGTGCTGGCGGATGCCCGAGCGGGCGAAGCCCATGAGGCCCATGAGCCAGGTGAACGTCACGGCCAGGAGGATCAGCACGTACTGGGAGCGCGGCGCGATCGTGCCCCAGCGGATCGTCCCGGTGGACCGGGCCCCCTTGAACATCGGGATGTCGATCGCCATCACGATCACGATGCACGAGCAGGACCGCGCCGACCTGCAGCGGCGAGAAGCGCCGGATCCGGACGATGCGCCTCGACGAAGTAGCCGCCCAGCGCCCAGGCCGATCACCGCCGCGGCGGCGAGCGAGCGAACGTCGCGTACTGGAGCATCATGCCGGTGCGGGCCCACGCACGGTGGGCTCGCGATTCGCCCGGCGGTAGAGGAGGTACGAGAAGAAGGTCGTCAGGATCATGAGGTTCACGGCGGTGTTCTTCGCCGTCATGACCCCGAAGAACCGGAGGAACCGGTGGTCCGAGCCGCCCATGGCGCCGGACCTCGCCGAGCGAGGCGATGAGGCTGCGCGGCGTGGCCCAGACCATGAAACCGAGCGCGATGACCAGCAGGAGGTACTTGATCCAGGGCCGGAACCGCTCGGCGCCGGGGATGCGCTCCATGCCGAGCCAGAGGTAGTAGTTCGAGCCGAGGAACAGCACGCCGATGAGGATGGCCTGGACGATCCAGAGCCAGGACATGAAGCCGCCCATCATCGTGATGCCCATCGTCTGGTTGTAGCCGTAGATCTCGAACCCGAGCCAGTACCCGGCGAACGGCAGGACCATCAGCGCCGAGAGCGCGACGAAGTTCCCGATGTAGCCCATCCAGTCGTAGCGGGCCCGCTCCTCGTCGGTCTTGGCGCCCAGGAACCGGAAGGCCGCGTAGCGCCGCGGCGATCGTGCCGCCGAAGACGATGTTGGCGATGAGCCGGTGGATGTTGACCGGCATCCAGGTGAAGTTGTTCACCGCCTGCCAGAGGTCCCCGTGAACTTGCCGGTGTCGTCGACGCCGGCCGGCGACATCATGAAGGTGACCCAGGAGTTCGAGACGAACAGGATCGCGCGTGCCGAGCAGGTTCGACAGGACGCCGATCGCGACGTGGAGCCCTTCCGCGGCCCGCGAGAGCCAGTTCCAGCCGTAGTACCAGAGGTAGACGGTGAAGGTCTCGGCGAAGAAGAGGGCGGCGTACAGCCACATCGTGGGAGCGAAGATCCCGCTCATGAACGTCCAGAACCGCGGGTAGAGCGTGATCGAGGAGGAAGAGAAGCAGGCCCCCGAGGCAGCGCCGTCGTCGAGAACGCCGCGAACGTGAGCTTGACGAACTCGTGCGAGAGCCAGTCGTAGCGCCGGCCCTTCCTCGCGGTCCATCCCGATCCGCCAGCCCATGAACTCGATGATGACGGCGAAGATCGGCACGCCCAGGATGAACGCCGCGAAGTTCAGGTGGATCTGGGCGATCACCCAGATCGCGAGCCGGCGAGCCGACGTAGGGAACGCCCCGGTACGCCGCCTCCTTCTGCTCCTGGGCCCAGCCGGGCGTCGCCAGAGCAGGCGACGGCCGCCGCTACCAGGAGAACCGGGACGAGGCGCTCGAGCCGAGACGGCCCGGAGTCGGTCGAGAGTCGGAGGTGACCACACGGTGGTCGTGCCGAGAAGCTCCTTCGGTCCAGAAACCGCCAACGGCGCCGGGGGAGGCCCGGAGTCGCTTGTTCCAATCGTCACAAGGACGTCGCCTCTTTGTAGGGCAGCCAGGGGGCCTGTCAAGGGCGTCGGGCCTCGTCATGCTCGCGGCGGCGCCCCGCGAGCGTCGTGCCGAGCGCCCGGTCTCGCCGTTGCGGCGCCCGGCGCCGGTCTGCTAGCATCATCCCCGCCACGCCCGGTGACGCCGCCAACGCGGCGACGCCGGCCTTCGGAGCCACCACACGTGACCGCCGAGGTCGTCGCCCAGGCTCTCCTCTCGGGCCTCCTCATGGGCTGCGTGTACGCCCTGATCGCGGCCGGCCTCTCGCTCATCTTCGGCCTCATGGAGATCGTCAACTTCGCTCACGGCGAGCTCCTGATGCTGGCGATGTTCGCGACCTTCTGGGCGTGGGCGCTGGCGGGCCTCGATCCCGTCCTGGCCCTGCCCCTCGCCACGCTGCTCCTCTTCGGGGTGGGCTGGGTCGTCTATCGCGGCGTGATCCAGCCGCATCCTGGGCGCCCCCGATGCTGGCCCAGGTCTTCGCGACGTTCGGGCTGGCGGTGTTCCTCCGGAGCGGCGCCCAGTTCCTCTGGTCCCCCGACTTCCGGCTCGTCCAGAACCCCTGGATCCGCGGCCGGTTCTCGATCTTCGGCCTCTTCGTCGGCGCACCCCAGCTGGCCGCGGCCCTGGCCGCCCTCCTGGCCTTCCGGGCTCCTCTACTGGTTCATCACCCGCACGGAGACGGGGCTCGCCCTCCAGGCGACCGCCCAGGATCGCCAGGCCGCCGCGCTCATGGGCATCAACACCGAGCGGATGTTCGCGCTCGGCTGGGGCCTCGGGGCCGCCTGCGTCGGCGCGGCCGGCGCCCTCCTCGCGAACTTCTTCTACGTGTTTCCCGACGTCGGCGCCGATGCTTCGCGCTCCTCGCCTACGTCACGGTCGCGCTCGGCGGGTTCGGCAACGTGGCGGCGACCCTGCTCGGCCGGCGCCCTGATCGGCCTGGTGGAGAACCTCGTCGGGCCTCTGGGCGCCGGCGTTCAAGTACGTCGGCGTCTTCTGCTTCTATCTCCTCGTGGTGCTCTGGCGCCCCCAGGGCCTCTTCGGACGGTACTGACGCCATGCCGGGGGCCGCGGGCTCGCGCTGGGGGCCGCCGTCGTGCTGGTCGCCTTCCCCTGGATCTTCCGGCAGCCCCTACCCGCGCGACGTGATGATCCGGATCTTCCTCTGCGGCCTGCTCGCTCGCGCAGGCCTGGAACCTGCTCGGCGGCTACTGCGGCCAGGTCTCCCTCGGCAGCGCCGTCTTCTTCGGCGTCGGCGCCTACACTCGTCCGTCCCGTGCTGTCGCTGTGGTGGGGTGTCTCGCCCTGGCTCGGGATGCTGGCGGGCATGGGGCTGGCCGTCCTCGTCTCCCAGGCCATCGGGTACCCGTGCTTCCGGCTTCGCGGGCCACTACTTCGCGATCGCGACCATCGGCATCGGCGAGATCGTCCGCAGCCACCGCCGCGATCAATCGGGGACGCGATCGGCGGCGCGCGGGGGATCTGGCTCCCGATCAAAGCCGGAGACCCTGGTGAACTTCCAGTTCCACCGCGCGAAGTGGGCCTACTACTACGTCGCGCTTGCGCCCTGGTCGCCGTGTTCGCCCTGACGGCCATCATCGAGCGCTCGCGGCTCGGGTACTACTTCCGGGCGATCCGCGAGGATCCCCGACGCCGCCGAGAGCCTGGGCGTCCCCTGACGCGGTACAAGCTCATTGGCCATCGCCGCCTCGGCCGTTCACGGCCCTGGGCGGCACCTTCTACGCCCAGTACGTCCTCTTCATCGATCCGGAGTCCGTCTTCCCGACGTCGCTCTCCATCCTGATCTGCCCGGTCGCCGTGCTCGGGGCGTGGGGACCACCTGGGGGCCGGCGCTCGGGGCCGCCGTGCTCGTCACGCTGTCCGGAGACGACCCGCGTCTGGCTCGGCGGGACGCGGCAAGGCGGTCGATCTCATGATCTACGGCGGGCTCATCGTCCTGGTCTCGGTCTTCCAGCCCGGCGGGCACTGATGGCCCTCCCGGGTCGCCTCGCCCGCCGCCCGGGCGGCCCCCGCGGCCCTCGACGCCGGTCGCCGTGCCCCAGGGCACCGGCTAGCGGGGCCGGGCGCGAGATGACGAGGAGCATTGACCGCCCGGGAGGAACTCCTCCGCTCCTGGAGGTCCGCGCCGTCACCAAGCGCTTCGGCGGCCTGGTGGCGAACCGGGCGATCTCCTTCGACGTGACCCCGGGCGAGATCGTCGGCGTGATCGGGCCGAACGGCGCCGGGAAGTCGACGCTGTTCGACGTGGTCACGGGCTTTCACCGGCCCGAGAGCGGCGAGGTTCGCCTGGCGGGCGAGGCTCTGGGCGGGCTGCGGCCGGACCAGATCAATCGCCGCGGCATCGCCCGGACCTTCCAGAAGCTCCGGCCCTTCAGCGGCATGACCGTGCGGGACAACGCGTCATCGTGGGCGCTCTCGCGCGCGCGGCGTCCGTCGGCAGCGCGCGGGCCGAGGCGGACCGCTGCCTGGCCCTGGTGGGGCTCGCCGAGAAGGCCCCGGCCACTTCGCCCGCGAGCTGTCCACCGGGCAGCGGAAGCGGCTCGAGATGGCGCGCGCCCTCGCGACGCAGCCCGCAGCTCCTCCTGCTGGACGAGGTCACCGGCGGTGTGGATCAGCGCGCTCGATCCCGGGGCTCGTCGCGCTGATCGGCCGGCTCCAGGCGGAGGGGTCACGCTCCTCGTCATCGAGCACAACATGCAGGTCATCGATGAGCGTCGGCGACGCGCATCGTCGCCCTCCACCTCGGCGAGAAGATCGCGGACGGCGCGCCCGCGGACGTCGCGCGCGACCGCCGGGTCGTCGAGGCGTACCTCGGCGCGGCCTACCTCTAGCCATGCTGCGGGTCAGAGGCTCTCGGTCGCGTACGGGGACTTCCAGGTGCTGTGGGACGTCTCGCTCGAGGTCGGCGCGGGCGAGATCGTCGCCCTCCTCGGCCCGAACGGCGCCGGGCAAGTCCACCCTCTCAACAGCGTGTCCGGGCTGGTCCCCGCGCAGGCGAGGCCGCATCGGGTCGACGGCCGGCGCGTCGACGGCCTGCCGGCCCACGCGCGGGTGCGCCTGCGGCCTCGCGCACGTGCTGGAGCGCCGCCGGCTGTTCCCCCATCTCACCGTGCGGCAGAACCTCCTGCTCGGCGCCCGTACCACCCGGCGGCCAAGCCGCACCGCGCGGAGAGCCTCGCCGCGGTGGAGAGGGCTCTTCCCCGCCTCCGCGAGCCGCCACGAGCAGCTGGCGCGCACGCTGTCCGGGGGCGAGCAGCAGATGGTGGCCATCGCGCGCGGCCTCATGAGCCGGCCTCGCCTCCTCCTGGTCGACAGAGCCGATCGCTCGGGCTCGCTCCGCGGGTCGTGGCCGACATCCTCGACGGGTGCTCCGCCGCATCAACCGGGAGCAAGGGGTCACGGTGGTCTTCATCGAGCAGAACGTCGAAGCTCGCCCTGTCGATCGCCCACCGCGGGTACGTCCCTCGAGTCGGGCCGCCTCCTGCTGGGCGGCGCCGCCGACACGCTGCGCACATCCGGCGAGGTGCGCCGGATCTTCCTCGGGCTCTGAGCACGCGTCCCGCCGGGAGCGCGATTGCCCCGCCCGGCGGGGCTGTGCTACCGTGAAGCGTACCGTTTCACGCTCGTCTCGTGAAGTGAGCGTCACCCCGACCGACCGGTCATCCTGAGCGGAGGATCCCCATGGCAAGTCAGGCGACGTTGCACCTCACCGAGGCCGCATTCGACCAGACGCTCGCCGAGCACACGGAGGCGATCGTCGTCGACTTCTGGGCGGAGTGGTGCGGCCCCTGCAAAGGCGATCGCGCCGACCCTCGACGGAGCTCGCGACCGGAGTACGCGGGCCGGGTGACGATCGCCAAGGTGAACGTCGACGAGCACCCGAGGCTCGCCGCTCGGTTCCAGGTCCGCTCGATCCCGACCCTCCTCATCTTCAAGGGTGGCCAGGTCATCGATCCAGGTCGTCAGCGCGCAGGTCCCCAAGGCGCAGATCAAAAGCGCTTGGACGCGGTCGCCTGAGCGGAGAGCCCGCCGGTGAGCACCGGCGAGGACCCTGACCCCAGGGGCGTCCCCGACCACGCTCGCCGGAGCTCGGCGAGCGCGGGACTGATCCAAGCGGCTCCGTCACCGGATCCCGGCGCCGGGACCGGACGTCACTCCGGGGATCGGAGATGACGCCGCGCGGTGGCTGGGGCGGGGGCACGCTCCTCCTGACCACGGATACCTTCCTCGAGGGCGTCCACTTCCGTCGGTCGACGGCCACGCTCCGCGAGATCGGGGCCAAGGCCATCGCCGTCAACGTCTCCGCACATCGCCGCCATGGGCGGCGAGCCCCGCTACGCCCTGCTTGCGCTCGCCCTGCCGCCGAGCCTCGCCGTGGCCGACGTGGACGAGGCTCTACGCCGGGCTCCTGCGAGACGGCCCAGCAGCACGGCGTCGCCCTCGTCGGGGGCGACACCTGCGCCGCGCCCCGGCGGCGTGGTCCTCTCGGTGACCCTCGTGCGGGCGGGTGGCCGGCGCGCCCCTCCGCCGCAGCGGGGCGCGGCCGGGCGACGCGATCCTGGTCACGGGCACCCTCGGCGCGGCGGCCGCCGGGCCCGCGGTGCTCGAGGCGGGGGCCGGGCAGCATGCCTGCGGCCGTCGCCGAGGCGGTCGTGCGCCCCATCGCGTCCCGACGCCCCGGGTCGCCGAGAGCCGGGTCATCCGGGCCTCGGGCTGGGCGACCGCGATGATCGATCTCTCGGACGGCCTCGCGACCGATCTCGGGCACATCGCCGCCGAGAGCCGGGTGGGCGCGCGGGTCGACGTCGACACCCTGCCGGTGAGCGAGGCAGCGCGCGGCGGCTCGCGCCTCGACGCCGATCCCTTGCGGTGGGCGCTCAGCGGGGCGAGGACTACGAGCTCCTGTTCACCGCCGGTGGCCGAGCACGCGGCGGAGCTCGCGCATCACCGTGGCCGCGCGCGACCGGCACCCCCGTGCACCGGATCGGCGAGGTGCGGCCGGCCGACGAGGGCGTGCGGTTCCTCCGGCGGCGGGCGCCCGTACCGGGTCGAGCCGGGCTTCGACCACTTCGCCTGAGCCATGGAACGGCTGGCGCTCGATTTCATCCTGCTGGTGACCTTCCTCGGGATCTCGGCGCTTTCTGGCTGGCGCCGAGGCCGCCTACTTCTCGCTCACCCGGCTGGGCAGCGCCCACGCATCGAGCCGGAGGACTCTCCCGGGCCATGCGCTCCTCGTCCGGGTGCTCCGCGACCCGCGCGACCTCCTGATCACGCTGCTCGTCGGCATCACCCTGGTCAACATCGCGGCCTCGGCGCTCGCGGCCCAGGTCGCCACGACCCTATTCGGGCCGCGGGGCATCGGCATCGCGATCCCGTCATGGTCTTCCTGATCGTCGTCGTCGGCGAGGTGCTCCCGATGACGATCGCGGTGAGCAAGCCGCACGGCTTCGGGCTCTCGTGGCGCGCCCCGTGCTCGCGCTCCGGTGGTTCCTCGCCGCCGTCCGGCTCCTGCTGGGCGCCTTCACGCGCCTGGTCTCGCCAGGCGGCGGACGGCGAGGGCGTCGCCAAGACCGCGATCTCGGAGGCGGAGCCGCGCACACTGGTGGAGGTCGGCCACCAGGAGGGCGTGGTCCAGCGAAAGAGAGCGCGAGATGATCCACGGGGTCTTCGAGCTGGGCGAGACTACGGTGGCCGAGCTCATGGTTCCCCCGGACCGATGTCTTCGGCTACCTCGACGTGGCGACGCCGCCCGACCGGCTGCTGCCGGCCATCCGGTCGAACCTCCACCACCCGGATTCCCGTCTACGAGGGGAGCCTCGATCACGTGCTCAGGATCCTCCTCGTCAAGGAGCTCCTGCCTATACTACGGCGGGCTGCCGCCCGACTTCGACACTCCGGGCGCATCTCACGGCCCCGTACTTCGTGCCACCAGTCGAAGCGGGCCGACGCGCTGCTCCGCGAGTTCAAGGTCAAGAAGCTCGGATGGCGATCGTCGTGGACGAGTACGGCGGGACGGCGGGGCTGATCACCCTCGAGGACCTCCTGGAGCAGGTCGTCGGCGACGATCCGCGACGAGTTCGAGGCCGAGGAGCGGCTCGCCCAGGCCGTGGAACGAGCGCGTCTGGCGCGTGGCGGCGAAGATGTCGATCGGCGATTTCCAACGCGGTCACGCGGGCTGTCCATCCCGGACGAGCACTCTCCGACACGGTCGGGGGCTGGGTGCTCGACCTGTTCGGTCGCGTGCCCCACCGGGGAGAGACCGTCGAGGCCGACGGCATCCGGGTCACGGTGGAGACCATGCACAGGAACCGCGTCCTCCAGGTGCTCGTCCGCCTGCCGGCGGCGCCTGACGCCCGGCCCGCGGCGGCGAACGGGACCGCGCTGCCGGACGCTGACGTCGGGTCCGGGAGCGGGGCGTGACTCTCGGGTCACCCTCGGCGCTCGTCGCTGCTGTGCCTGCTCGCCTCGGCCTTCTTCTCGAGCGCCGAGATCGCGTTCCCTGGCCGCCAACCGGGTGCGACTCCGCCACCTCGCCGAGCGGGGCTCGCGCATTGCGCGCGGATACATGGAGGCGTTCCAGCAGCCGGAGCGGCTTCTGTCCACCGCGATGATGGGCGTCACGATCGCCCACGTCGTCTCGTCGGCGGTCGCGACCGCCGCCCTGCCTGCCGTGGGTCGGCGGCGCAGGCCTCCCTGCTGGGCCACGGTCATCCTGACGCCGCTGATGCTGGTGTTCGGGCGAGATCCTGCCGAAGGCGCTGCACCCAGCCGCGCGCCACCGAGGTCGCCGCTCCGCACCTACGACCCGCGCCGCGGTGGCGTGGCTCCTCGCCCCCGATCGTCGGCATCGCGAACCTCCCGGTCCGCGCGATCCTGCGCGGGCTGGGGCACGGGCGAGCGGCGCGATCCGTTGCGTCTCCCGGCGCCGATCTGCCGTCTCCTGGTCGAGCGCGAGCCGGACGGGCGCGACCGACGTCCGCGAGGAAGAGCGGGAGATGATCGAGGGATCTTCGACCTCGTCGAGACCTCCGTGCGCAGGTCATCGGTCCCGCTGGTGGACGTGGTGGCAGTTCCCGAGGACGCGAGCATCGACGACGCGGTTCGCGCAGTATCCGGGAAACCGGGCACTCGCGCCTGCCCGTCTATCGGGAGCGGATCGACAACGTCGTCGGTGGTCGCCGCGCTGATACGTCCTGGGCCGGGCGGGCGGCCGGGGAGACGATCCGCACGCTCATGCGCCCCGGCGCACTACGTGCCCGCCACCAAGCGCATCAGCGATCTCCTCGCCGGAGATGCAGCGCCGGCGGATCCAGCTCGCCGTCGTCGGTGGACGAGTACGGCGCGAGTCGAGGGCATCGTCACGGTCGGGTGACATCATCGAGGAGATCGTGGGGGCGATCCCGGACGACCGGAGCGGACCCCGTCCCAGCTGCGTGCGGCTGCCCGACGGGAGCTATCTCGTCGCGCGCCGTCTCTGGATCGAGGAGCTCAACGAGGCGCTGGACTGGCAGCCTCCCGACCAAGAAGGACTACGAGACGGTCGCGGGGCTGATCCTCTGCCTCCTCGGGCGGATTCCGCGGCCCGGCGAGCAGGTCACCGTCGGCAACTACGAGCTCGCGGTGGTGGACGCCGGACGAGCGCCGCATCCTCAAGGTGAAGGTCCGGCAGCGGGCGCGCGGCGGACGCGCGCCTCGGCGCGGCCCGAAGGGAGGGCATTCGGCATGACCGGCAGCATGGTGACGTTTCCCGCGAACGGAAGCACGACCTCGGATACCTCGCGACGCCCAAGAGCGGCGCGGGCCCCGGCGTGCTGCGTGATCCAGGAATGGTGGGGGCTCGTGCCTCACATCAAGCACGTCTGCGACCGCTTCGCGGGCGAGGGCTTCGTCGCGCTCGCGCCGGACATGTCACCACGGGCAGACCGCCAGCGAGCCCCGACGGCGGCCGGCAAGCTCTTCATGGCGCTGAACATCGCCCGGGCGGAGAAGGCACCTGCGCGGGGCCGTCGCGTACCTGCTGGCCCGGTCCTCCACGAAGCGGGTCGGGGCGGTGGGATTCTGCATGGGCGGCCAGCTCGCGCTCTTCGCGGCGACGCTCAATCCCGCGGTGGGCGCCTGCGTGAACTTCTACGGCATCCACCCGAACGTCAAGCCCGACTACGGAAGCTGGCCGGGCCGGTGCTTGGGGCTCTACGCGGAGCGGGACGGCTTTGTGACGCCCGCGGTCGCGCGGCAGGTCGACGCCGACATCCGGGCGGCGGGGAAGTCGTCGGAGATCCACGTCTACCCGGGCGTCGACCACGCCTTCTTCAACGACGAGCGCCCGGATGTCTACGACCGCGCCGCCGCCGAGGATGCCTGGCGGGCGGACGCTCACGCCTCTTCCGCCACCACCTGCGCTGGGGCCAGTCCACGTCCCACTGGCGGCCCGACCGTGAACCGGGATGGCTCTAGCGGGGACGGCAGCGAGAGTCTCCGGACAGGGGTGGGTCCCCCTCGGCGCGAGACAAGCCTCGGGACCCGCGTTGCCCCGCGCGGACAGGGCGATGGGGAGCTCGCCCGATATGGGCGGGTAGAGGGGCAGGCACCTACGTCGGCGCACCTGGCGCGCCGACTGACCGGGGTCGGCTGAAACCTCGCGCGGCCCGACGAACGGGTGGCGCGGCCCCTGGAGGCCCGCCACCGTTCGCCGGGCGGTAGCAGTTAGCCGCGCCCACTGCCGAGGCCGCCGCCTTCCGCGCCTTCTTCGCCTCTTTGCCCTTCGGCTCGGCGGACTTCTTGCCCTTCCGTCGGACTTCTCCTTGGGCGACTTCCGGCCGGTCGACCAGCTCCAGGATCGCCACCGGGGCGGCGTCGCCCGCGCCGCGTGCCCATCTGGAGAATGCGCGTGTACCCGCCCCGGCGGTCGCCGTAGCGGGCGCCGATCGTGTCGAAGAGCCGGCGGACGACCACCACGTCCGGCACCAGCGCCAGGGCCTGTCGGCGGGCGTGGAGGTTGTCCTGCTTCGCGAGCGTGACCATGTGGTCCGCCAGCGGCCGACCGCCTTGGCCTTGGCCAGCGGTGGTCGTGATCCGCTCGTGCGTAAACAGCGCCGTCAGAAGGTTCCGGAACAGGGCCCACCGGTGGGCCGTCAGCCGGCCCAGCTTCGAGCCGCCGCGCTTGTGTCTCATGCGTTCCTCGTGGTCTCCGTGGAGGCTGCGGCCGCCGTCGGCTCGTCGTCCTCCCTCCTCCGCCCCCGCAGGCGTGAACAGGTCGAAGTGGTCGCGCAGGAGCTTCGACGCCTGGAGGAAGGCGTGGTCCGGCGAGATGCTGCCGTCCGTCGTGATCTCGACGCACGAGCTTCTCGTAGTCGGTGATGTTGCCCAGGCGGCGACATCTCGACCAGGTAGTTCACGCGCCGGATCGGCGAGAACGCGGCGTCGAGCCCGATCGCCCCGGCCGGGACGCTGTCCCCGTGCCGGTCCGCCGAGACGTACCCGCGGCCGCCGCGGATGCCGATCTCGAGCGTGAGCTTGCCGCCCGCCGCCACCGTGGCGAGGTGGGAGATCCGGCGGTCACGACCTCGATCCCGTCGCCGGTGAAGTCGGCGCCGGTCGCCGCCCGGGGCCCCCGCACCTCGAGCGCGCGCTTCCCGGTGTCGGCGTTGCCCGCGAGCCGCACCACCATCTTCTTCAGGTTGAGCCAGGATGTTCGCGAGGTCCTCCTCGACGCCCGAGATCCGCTCGGCGCCGGCGCTGACGCCAGCCACCTTGGCCCACACCACGGCCGTGCCCGGAATCGCCGAGAGCAGCACCCGGCGAAGCGAGCCGCCGACGGTCAGCGCGTAGCCCTTTCTCGAACGGCTCGGCCGTCATCGCGGCCGAAGGTCGCCGTCAGGTCTTCCCACTCGATACGACGTGGACGTTGGAACATCAACCGAGGCATGCGCCCGCCCCTCTTACTTCGAGTACAGCTCGACGATGAGCTGCTCCTGCACCGGAATCTGGATGTCGTCGCGGAGCGGCAGGCTCCGGACGGTCCCCGACTCTCGCGGGGGCCGCCAGGTCGAGCCACTGGGGCACCTGCCCCCGGCCCGCCGACAGGTTGTCGGTGACCCGCTCCTGCAGCTTCGAGGTGCCGCGGAGCTGCACCAGATCGCCCACGCGCACCAGGAACGACGGCACCGACACGCGGCGACCGCTGACCTGGAAGTGGCCGTGCGCCACCATCTGCCGCGCCTCCGCGCGGGAGGCGGCGAAGCCCAGCCTGAACACCACGTTGTCGAGCCGCCGCTCGAGCAGCCGCAGGAGGTTCTCGCCCGTCACGCCCTTCTGGCCCTCGGCCTGCGCGAAGTAGCGCCGGAACTGGCCCTCGAGGAGCCCGTAGATGCGCTTGGCCTTCTGCTTCTCGCGCAGCTGCTGGCCGTAGGCCGACTGCTTCGAACGACCCAGGCCGTGCTGGCCGGGCGGGTAGTTGCGGCGCTCGATGGCGCACTTGTCCGTGAAGCAGCGTGAGCCCTTCAGGAAGAGCTTGAGCCCCTCCCGCCGGCACAGCCGGCAGACCGCGTCGTTAGTACCTGGCCAACTCCCATCCTCCTCGCTACACCCGGCGGCGCTTGGGCGGCCGGCAGCCGTCGTGCGGGATCGGCGTGACGTCGTGGATCGCCGTGATCTCCAGGCCCACCGCCTGGAGCGAGCGGATCGCGGCCTCCCGGCCCGCACCGGGCCCCTTCACGTAGACCTCGACCTGCTTGAGCCCGATCTCCATCGCCTTCCGCGCCGCCGCCTCCGCCGCCATCTGCGCGGCGAACGGCGTGCTCTTGCGCGAGCCCTTGAAGCCCACGCTGCCCGCGCTCGCCCAGGCGACCACGCCGCCCATCTTGCTCGGTGAGCGTCACGATCGTGTTGTTGAAGGTCGCCTGCACGTGAGCGATGCCGGTTCGGACCTCGCGTCGTTCCTTCTTCTTCCCGCTCTTGCGCGGCTTGCCGGTCCCCGCCTCAGCCATGTCGCCCTATGCCTTCCTGTCGTCGGATTCTTGCTCGCGGCCTTCTTCCGGATGCCGACCCCCGCCGCGGGCCCTTCCGGGTCCGGCGCGTTGGTGTGGTCCGCTGCCCGCGCACGGGCAGGCCCTTGCGAGTGCCGGACACCCCGGTAGCTGCCGATGTCCATGAGCCGCTTGACGTTCATGGAGACCTCGCGCCGCAGGTCGCCCTCGACCCGCTGCTCGCGGTCGATCACCTCGCGGACGCGCGCGGTCTCGTCTTCGGTCCATTCCCGCACCCGGCGGTTCAGCTCCACCGCCGCGTGCGTGAGGATGCGCCGCGCCGACGAGCGGCCGATGCCGAAGATGTACGTCAACGCGACCTCGCCCCGCTTTGTCCCGGGCAGATCCACTCCCGCCAGCGCGTGCCATACGCCTATCCTCTCCCGCCGCGCGTCAGCCCTGGCGCTGCTTGTGGCGCGCGTTCGGGCAGATGACGCGCACGACGCCCTTGCGCCGAATGACCTTGCACTTCGCATCGCGTTCTGACCGAG
>ERZ1370068.5664-contig-4681_pt1 | contig 40297 bp, 46 predicted proteins | sample MGYA00561227_ERZ1370068 | MGnify/ENA primary metagenome ERZ1370068 (study PRJEB38410, sample SAMEA6850437) | metagenome | study: Metagenomic assessment of the ecological functions of the soil: analysis of the soil microbiota associated with the... | reverse complement strand
TTGTACTTCGTTCAGTTACGTATTGCTCTGAACCAGCTCGTCGACGACGCCGTCGAGCTACAGGCTATTCGCTCCGGATCGACAACGTCGACGTGATCCGCGGCTCGCCCCCGATCTACCACCGCTCTGGGCCGACCCGCATCAAATCCAGCAGGTCATCGTGACGCTGACGAACGCCCGCAAGCGCTCCGCAGCGTGCCACGGCGACGGCTCTGACCACGCGGTACGAGCGGACGAGCGGACCGCATCCTGCTCAGGAGGTCGCCGACAGCGGCCCCGGCGTGCCCGGCGGGACAGTCAGCGTGACGTCGGATCGCCGATCCGTTCTTCACGACGAAGGCCCCCGGGCAGGGCACGGCCTCGGCCTCTCGCGGTGCCGCGGCATCGTCGACGCGTCACGAGGGCGTGCTGCGGCTCGAGGCGACGCCGGGCGGCGGCGCCGCGTTCGTCCTCGACCTGCCCGCCGGAGCACTCGCCGGCGCCGAGGTCGCATGAGACGCGCAGCGGGCCGAGTGCCGCGGCTGCGCGATCCCGCAGCCCGGCAAGGCGATCCTGGTCGTGGACGACGAGCCCGACGTCGCCGAGCTCCTCGCCGAGACGCCCTCGCTCGACGGCCACCACGTCGACGCGGCGAACAGCAGCCGCCGCCGCGCTCACCCGGCCTCTCGCGACCGGCGACTACGACCTCGTGTTCAGCGACAATGAAGATGCCGGGCATGAGCGGCCGGAGCTCTACGACGAGGTGGCGCGCCCGGCGGCGCCGGCGCATCGAGCGCCGAGATCGTCTTCGTCACCGGCGACACGCATGAACCCCGTCGACCCGCCAGTGCTCCTCGAGCGGACGGGCGCCGCGAGCCTGACCAAGCCCCCTTCCACGTCGACAGCCATCCGCCGGCTCGTTCCGCTGCACGCCTCGCTGCCGGGCGAGCCTGGTTACGCCAGAAGTCGCGCTCCGCGCAGCTCGGCGCCGGCAGCCGCGCCTCGCGCCTGCCCGTCGCCGAGAAACTCGCGCGGCCTCCGGCGGACGTCGCGTCGCACCGGTCAGTGGCCCCTTCGTACGCGCGCGCCGCCCGCAGCACGCGTGGCCTCGTCGAAGCGCCGCCCGATCGGCTGCACGCTGATCGGCAAGCCCCGAGCCGCGTGAAGCCGCACGGCAGCAGGCGATCGCCGGCAGCCCGGCCAGGGCCGCCGGCGTGACATGGGACCGCCGCGTGAAGAAGCGCCCGGCGGCCTCGTGCCGCGCTCGTGATCGCGGCGCGCGCAGCCCGCGCAGCGATCGGGCGGCGCGGCCTGGTGCGCGGTCGGGCACAGCAGCACGATCGTGGCGCGCGCGAGCAGCGTCGCGCATCTTCGGCGCAGCACCAGCGCGCGCGCCTCGCGCGGCCCGCTGCTGGACCGCGGACGGGAATCGGGCTGGCCGTCAGGGCCGCCGCCGCGTGCCCTGGTCGTAGTCCGCCGCGCGCGCGCGTCCGGAGCCAGCGAGTCGATGCATCGCCGGCGCCGTCCGCGTCCGCCAGCGCCATGAAGACTCGCGCCGGCCAGCGGGACCAGGCGGAGCGAGACTCTCCTCCGTGACGGCGCCGAGCCGCTCCAGCGCGCCGCGCCGCCGCGACGACGGACGCCCCGCACTTCGGTGCTCGGTCTCGGCGCCGAACGTCAGCTCGCGGATGATCCCGATGCTGCGAGCCCCGCGCACCCGCTTGTCGCCGAGGGCGCGCGCGCAGTCCGGCACCGGCGCCCGGCTCGTCAGCGGGTCCTTCGGGTCGTACCCCGCGATCGCCTGCAGCAGCCCACGCCGCGTCCTCGACAGTGCGACCGAGCGGCCCCGGCGTGTCCATCGACCAGCTCAGCGGAAACGAGCTGTGCCGCGACACACGGCTCCCAGGTCGGACGTAGCCCGACGACGCCGCAGAACGACGCGGGCGATCGCACGGAGCCGCCCGGTGTCCTCGCCGACGCGACGCGGCGCAGAGCGCCGCCGCAACCGCGATGCCCGAGCCTGACGAGCCGCCTGGGTCGTGGTCGTGATTCCACGGATTACGCGGCTGGCCGAACGGAAACTGCTGCGTTGCCGCCGAGCGCGAATTCGGTCAGGTTCAGCTTGCCGAGCAGGATGCCGCCGGCCGCGTCTCAGCCGCGCGATCGTCGTCGCGTCGGCGGCGGGAACGTGGTCTTCCAGGATTCGCGAGCCGCACGTCGTGCATACGCCGGCGGTATCGAACTGGTCCTTGACCGCATAAGGAACGCCGTGGAGCGGCGGAAGCGCTCGCCGCGCATCACGGCCGCCTCCGCGCGCCGCGCCGACGCCAGCGCGTACCTCCGGCTAGCACCGTGATGTAGGCGCGCAGCCGCCCGGTCGAGCCGCTCGATCCGATCGAGATAGAGCTGTGCAGCTCGACCGGCGACACTCTTCCGATCTGCGCACGAGGCGCGCGAAGGCCGCCGGGCGCCGAGAAAGTGGCGAGGTCGGCGTCGGTCGGCCATCACGAAGGCGGTCGTCGGCGAGAGCGGGAGTCGGCTCGACCGTCTCGAGCGGCAGGGCGGCGAGCGGCGCCAGCGCCTCGATGAGCGCGTTGAGCCGGTGCGTGACCTCGCCGAGATCGTCGGGCGTGACCGGCAGCCCAGACGCCGCCGCGAGCGCGCGCCACGTGCTCGGTCGTCAGGTCACTCACCGCCCGCGATCCACGCTGCTGGGCCTCAGCACGCCGGGCGGCGGAGCACCTCGGGCGAGATCTTGCGCGCGGCACCAGCTTGCCGCCGCGACGGTCGCCGACCATGCGTCGATTCTCCACGACCACGCGGCCGCGCAGGATCGTCGTCACCGGCCAGCCCTGGATCGTCCAGCCTTCCCACGGGCTGTACCGTCGCTCACGTGAAATCGTCCTTTCGTGAGCGTCTTCTTGATGCTGGGATCGACGATCGCGATGTCCGCGTCGCTGCCGGGCGCGAGGGCGCCCTTCTTCGGGTAGAGACCGAGGATTCGCGCGGCGTTGGTGGACGTGACGTCGGCGAACCGCTCGAGCGACATTCCGCGCTTCACCGACGCCCTCGGCGTAGACGATCCCCATCCGCGCCTCGGCGCCGAGGTTGCCGCCGGTCACGCTCCCGAGATCCTGACTGCGCAGCTTGACCTCGAGCGACGTCGGAAATTCGTCGGTTGCCGTCGTCGAGACGCCGTCGCGCACGAGCCCGTTCCAGAGCGCCTTCTGGTCCTGGGATACTTGCAGCGACGGATACGTGTGATAGCAAGAGCGCGCGCGGCGTCCGGTAGTCCTCGGCCGTGAAGCAGGCGTAGTGATGGAGCGTCTCTGGCGTAGATCGGGTACCCCGCGGCCTGCGCCTCCGCGACGGCGTCGACGCCCTCACGCGCGGAGGTGACGACAGCAGACGCCGGCGCCGGTGTACGCGGCGAGCTGGATCGTGCGGAACCGCCAGCTGCCTCCGAGAGCTTGTTGTGCACCAGCGGCAGGAGCCAGCCGTCGGTCTGCTTCTCCTCGCGGAACTTCTCGTACATGAACTGGACGATGTCGTTGTCCTCGGCGTGGACGGCCAGCGATGCCGCCGTGCGGGCGGCCTTCTCCATCGCCAGCTGGATGCGGCCATAGTCCAGTCGGTATGGGTTCCGCTTGGGATGCGGCGGCAGCACCTCGACCGTGAACACCTTGAAGCTCCGGGAAGCCCGCCCTGGATCGCCTCGGGATCCTGGTCGAAGACCCGCAGGGGCAAGCTGCCCCTGGAGCGCCACGTGGAAGGAATAGTCCGTGTAGGAATTCCCCTTCCAGCGCGCCGCCCGGCTCTCGATCGCCTGCTGGATGTCGGTCCCGGGGCGCACGAAGCAGAAGTCCACGTGGGTGGTCGTCCCGCCGAAGACCATCCCGCGCGCGTGTCTTCCTCCGGGCGCCCGAGCGTGTGCAGGTTCTCTTCCGGGTGCATCGAGATGAAGTGGGCCAGATGGGTGTGCGGCTCGACGCCGCCGGGCACGACGATCTTGCCGGAGGCGTCGATCACGCGCGTCGCCTCCAGCCGCTGCTCGGGCAGGGCGAGGGCGGCGATGCGCCCCTCGATGCCCACGTCCCACTGCCCGACGCCCTGCGGCGTCACCGCGTCGCCCCGCGAACCAGCGAGATCCAGCATGATCGGTCCTCCATCACATCACCACGGGCTTAGCCTCACGCCCGCTCCGGGGCGGCTCTCTCCACGATGTTGCTGGACGCGTACCGTGCGTCAGGGCAGGCGTCGGGTCAAGGCGGTAGGCCTGCCGTCTGTTCGCCTTTGCTTGACAGCAAGCGAGCGCGCTCTATAACAACTTTGAAAAACAACTCTGAAGCACGGAGCCCGCGCGACGGCCTCGGCGACTTTACCCGGACGCGCGGCGGAGAGTTTCACGCAGGATGGCATTCACGACTTCGGGTCCCGGCTTGCTCGAGCGAACAGACGTGGGCGTGATCGTCTTCGCCGCGCTGGCCTTTTTCGGAATCCTTGCCCTCGCCGGAGGGTACGGCGTCGCGCAGGAGAGTGCTCACGAACGACGGTGTCGCGTCAAGATGGTCAAGGCCGGATTGCCCCGAGGCCGTCATCATCCAGAAGATCCGGAGCTCGGAGCGGAAGTTCGACACCAGCACGGACGCGCTCGTCCGACTCAAGAGCGCCGGCGTACCTGATAAGGTCATCGAGGCCATGCTGGGAGCGCCCGCCGCTGGGACGCCCGTCTGCAGCCGCGCCCTCGCCCGGCGGCCACCGGCGAGCCTGCCATCTCCCATGTGGCGGCCACGGCAGTCAAGAGGCGACTCAAGTCCGTCACGGGCAACATGGAGGTCAGCGTCGAGCCCTTCGGCGGGTCCCGGCAGGAGGGTCGTCCTGCCGGGACCGAAGAGGCGCAGTATCGCATCGCGGAGAAGGAGCCGGTCTTCGTCGCGGCGGGACGCGCCGCCACTACCCGGTGGATCCTGATTCTACCGGCTCAGGCTTCGGGCAGGCGCGACCGCAACCTGCCGATGGGCGGCGGCGGGGTTGGTGGGCCTACAGAGGGAACGACCTACCGGCACGGCGTGGACCCCAAGTACAACATAAAGCTCACGACTGAGTCCGCACCGAACGGTGGTCGCCGGATCAAGCCCGCAGAGCCACTGGCCTCAGGTGAGTCACGGGTTCGTCGCACGGCCAGCCGCGCGGGCAGGTCAACCTCGTCGGGTGTTCCTGACTTCGCGGTGGACTGACGCGCGCGCGGGCCACCGGTCGCTCAGGCGGGAATCGCACGACCTTCTTCAGGAGCTCCAGGTCGTCGAGCGCCTTGCCCGCCCCGCGCGCCGCGCAGCTCGAGCGGGTCTTCGGCGACTCGCACCGGCAGCTGGGTCACGTGCTGCAGGGAGCCAGTCGATCCCCGCAGGGCGCGCCGCCGCCGCCCGTCAGCACGACGCGCCTTCTCGATGATATCGGCCGCGAGCTCGGGCGGCGTCGCGCTCGAGGCACGGTGCGGACAGCGTCTCCACGATGCGTCATGATGGGCTCGCGCAGCGCCTCGCGGATCTCCTCGTCGCGTGATCGACGAGCGTCTTCGGCACGCCGTCGATCGAGATCGCGCCCCTCGAGCCTCGATCGGCAGCGCTCGCCGCGCGTCGGATAGCGCGGAGCCGAGCGCGATCTTGATCTCCTCGGCGCGCCGCTCGCCCACGAGCAGCCGGTAGTGCTTGCGGATGTGCTGGATGATCGCCTCGTCCATCTCGTCGCCGGCGATCCGCACCGATTGCGTACGACCGATGCCCGACAGCGAGATGACGGCGACCTCGGTCGTGCCGCCGCCGATGTCGACGATCATGTTGCCGCCCGGCTCGTGGATCGGCAGGCCGGCGCCGATCGCCGCCGCCATCGGCTCCTCGATCAGGTAGACCTCGCGCGCGCCCGCCTGCAGCGCCGACGTCGCGCACCGCGCGCTTCTCCACCTGGGTGATCCCCGACGGCACGCCGACGACCACGCGGCGGCCGCACCACGCGTGATGCGCCGGTCGTGATCTTGCGCGCTCGATGAAGTAGTGGAGCATCTGCTCGGTGACGTCGAAGTCGGCGATCACGCCGTCCCTTCAGCGGGCGGATCGCCATGATGTTGCTCGGGGGTGCGGCCGAGCATCGCCTTGGCCTCGTGCCCCACCGCCGATGCACGGTGTCGTCGGCCTGGCGGATCGGCGATGATCGACGGCTCGTTGAGCACGATGCCCCGCCCCGCACGAAGACGAGCGTGTTCGCGGTGCCCAGGTCGATCGGCCAGGTCGGACGAGAAGAGCCCCAGTAGACGGTCTGCCAGCATCGTAGCCAAGGGAAGCAAGAGCCGCGCCACGCCGACCCGACAGTGAAGCGCCTGATTCGACAACGCGTCTGGCGATCGGGCGGTCGCCGGCGAGGTGATCGAACGATGACAGCGGCGACGCCCGGCGGACAGCCGACAGACGGCTGAGACCGCCCGGGCGCCGCCGTGCGAACCGTCGAGCCCGGGCTAGGCGCTTGCCCAGTAGGGACGGTTGGCGGGGAACACGGGCTTGCAGGCGCGTGGCCGCGAGTCGGCCCGTCCAGCGAGTCGGCGGCTGCGCGCCGAGACGGCGTAGTGCGGCGCGGCGCGATGCGCCTCGAGCGCCGCCTGGTCCTTGTAGACCTCGTAGAAGTAGTACGTGTTCTCGTCCTGATCGTCCTGCAGGACGTTGAACCGGAGGCAGCCGGGCTCGTCCCGCTCGGAGCCGAGCGCGTCCACCTCGATCGCCTCGAGGAACCGCTTCTTCTGGTCCGGCTTCACCTTCACCTTCACCCAGATCGCGAGCATTGAGGCCTCCTTGTTTGCCGATGGTAAGGCGGATGGTAGCGCGAAGCCGCCGCGTGCGCTGGCTAGTGCGGCCCGCAGTATGTCCCGATGTTCGGCCGCACATTCCCGAGGAGGCGAGATCATGACGGACGATGGCGGTCCGCTGACACGACGCTGGACCGAGCAGCGCTGGCTGCTCGACAACACGATCCGCGCGGTCGGGATGGACTGGGATCAGCCGCGCTCGATCTATCTCTCCGCCCCCGTGCGGCCCGGAGGCGAACGCCGACTTCGCCGCGATTCGCCAGCGCATCACGAAGCTCGCCGACGCCTCGCCGGCCTTCGAGGCGCGTGGCCCGCCGGCGCGAGAGCCAAGGCGCAGGCGGCCGAGAGGAACCAGGACCTGGTGACCGCGCGCGAGAACTACTTCATGGCGAGCATCCACTGGGGCGCCGCGCAGTGGCCGATCGACGAGAACAACGAGCAGAACCGCTTCTACAACCAGCGCAAGAAGCGCGAGTGCTACGCGAAGTACGCGGAGCTGGCGCCGACCATCACGTCGAGGCGGCGTGGATCCCCCTGCCGGGCGGCGCAGGCGCTGCCGGCGTGGTTCCACCTGCCGCCGGGCTACCGGGGCGGGCGCATTCCCGGTGGTGGTGTCGCTTCCCGGCATGGACAGCTTCAAGGAGATGGGCGTCGCGCTGTACGGCGATCGCTGGCTCGCTCGCGGGGCATGGCGGTGCTGGCGCTGGACGGCCCCGGCCAGTACGAGAGCCCGGTGCTCGACATCTACTTCAGCATGCCGGCCTGGATGGCCACGGGCACGGCCGCGGTCGACTGGCTCGACGGCGCGCGCCGGAGATCGATCCCGACCGCATCGGCGCTCAGCCGGCAACAGCTTCGGCTCGTTCTTCGGGACCATCGCCGCCGCCCACGAGCCGCGGATCCGCGCGGTCGCGGTGTCCGGCGGTGTGCCACGAGCCCGGCTTCCACACGATCTTCGAAGAGGCCTCGCCGACCTTCAAGATGCGCTTCATGTACATGTCCGGCATCACCGACGAGGCCGACTTCGACGAGCTCCGCAAGACCATGACCTGGGAGGGACACGCCGAGACGATCCGCGCGCCGTATCTCTGCGTCGCGGGCGAGTTCGACGAGCTCTCTCCGCTCGAGCACACCGAGCGACTCGATGAAGGCGCTCGGCGGGCCCAAGCGCCTCGTGGTCTACCAGGACTCGCGCCACTCGGTCGGCAACGTGCCGGCCGCGAACCTCGGCCCCTTCCCGCCGATTCTCGCCGGCCGACTGGATGGCGGCGACGCTCGACCGGCAAGTCGTTCCCGAGCGAGAAGTGGTACGTCGAAGCCAGCGGGCGCATCGTCAAGACACCACTCTAAGGACAGAGGCCAACGATGACCGACTATCGCACCGTCGAGCGGCAATCTCGGGGCCCTCGGACTCCAGCGCCGCCCCGTCGCCGTCGCGTTCCGCGCGGCGCCGCCGCCCGGCGTTCGGCGCTTCGCGGGCGTCGAGCCGTCCGGATGCAGCTTCTGGCGCCTCGCCATGAGCGGAGCAGACCTTCTACACGGTTCCGGCCGGACCACCACAACTTTGCCCGATCGGGGCTACACCCACAACATCGCGCTGCCGGCCGAGCGCGCCAGGAGCTCGAGCAGACGCTCGGCCTCATGGTCGATCTCGCGCTACCTGCGCATGGAAGAGGTCCCGGGAATTCCGCGGCTGCCGACGACGCCGGGTGCCGTGGTGTACGCGCCGCTCGGCGACATCCCGGTCGATCCGGACGTCGTGCTCGTAGCCGGCCGCCCCGGTCGCGTCATGCTCGTGCGGAAGCCGCGCTCCGGGCCGGCATCGCCGCGCCAGCGCCGCTCCTCGGCCGACCGACCTGCCATGGCGCTTCCGGCCTCCGCGCTTGCTCCAGGGCGTCATCGCGACCACCGGCTGCGTCGGCAACCCGCGTCTACACGATCTGGGCGAGGACGAGCTCTACGTGGTCATCCCCGGAAAGACGTCGCCCGCGTGGCGGCCGAGGCTCAGACGATCGCGAACGCCAACCTCAAGCTGTCCGAGTACCATCGGGGCCGGCGTCAGGCCCTGGCAGACCCAGTAGAGCTCGGCAACGCCGGGAGGAGCACGGAGATGTCGGACAGCGCGCGGCCCCGCTCCAGTTCCAGCTCAGAAAGCTCGGCCACGTCGGTGCTCAACGTGTCGCCGACCTCGAGGCGTCGGTGCGCTTCTGCACGGAGGTGCTCGGCCTGGAGATCAGCGACCGCTATCCGGACGAGCATGGTGCCGGGCGGCATGGTCTTCATGCGCTGCAACGCCGATCATCACGGCGTGGCGCTGGTCGGCGGCGCGAAGAACAGCGAGCGCACCAGCCTGAATCACTTCGCCTTCGAGGTGGCCACGCTCGACGAGGTGTTCCGCACGCGCGGCCTGGCTGCGCAAGCACGGCGTGCCGATCGTCTTCGAGGGCGCCGGCGCGCCGGCTGCCAGATCGCGGTGGAGTTCCAGGATCCCGACGGCAACAACCTGGAAATCTACTGGGGCATCGACCAGGTCGGCACGAACGGCTCCGTACGTCCCGCGAGCGAGTGGCGCCAGGCGCGCACCCTCGAGGACGCGATCGCGAACCTGCCGCCGGGCCAGCGGCTGCCGCTCTTCTCTCGCCGTGACGCCGCGTCGGAGCACTCGCGCACTGCCAAGCCTGAACCTGATCGGCCAGTCGCTGCTGGCCGGGCTCTTCACCGGCGGTCTCTACGCGCTGCTCGGCCTCGGGCTCAGCCTGACCTGGGGCCTCCTGCGCGTGATCAACCTCGCCAACTTCGCGCTGGCGTTTCTCGGGGCGTACCTCACCTACCAGCTCGCCACGACGCACGGGCTCGACCCGTTCCTGACGCTCCTGGTGATCGCGCCCGGCTTCTTCGTGGTCGGGATCGGCGCTGGAGCTGGGATTTCTGCGCTTCCGGATCAACGAGCTCACTCGCTCATCGTCACCTTCGGGCTCACCGTCATCCTCGAGGCCTGATCCAGTGGATCTGGACCGCGGACTTCCGGCGCCTGGAATAGCCGTACACGCGGGTGTCGCTCGCGTGTCGGCACGCTCTTCGTGGGCCTGGCCGGGCTTCTCGCCTTCGCCGCCGCCGCGCTCCTGGCGCTCGGGACGTGGGCGTGGCTCCGCTGGAGCTACCTCGGCAAGGCCGCGCGGGCCAGCGCGCAGGACGGGCCGATGGCCGCGCGCGTTCGGCGTCAATCGCCGCCGCCTGGCGCTCCTGCTGGCCGGCCTCAGCACGGCGTACGCGGCCGTCGCCGGGCTGTTCATCGCGCTCAACCACACGCTGGCGCCGGTCGCAGATCTACTCGTGGATCGGCGTCGTCTTCGCCGCCGTGATCATCGGCCGGCTCGGCAACGCCTTCGGCCTGCTCGCCGCCTCGCGTGTTCATCGCCGCAGCGAGGCGGTGACGATGGCGGTGACGGCGCCGGGCTGGGCGCCGCTGGTCTCCTTCACGCCCTGATCCTGATCTTGCTGCTGCCGGCCTCGAGCTGTGAGCCGAACGCGGCTTCCGCCCGCGCTCGGTCAGGTCCTGGCGGTCGGCGGTCGCGCTGCGCCCTGGTGCCGGCGCTGAAGCTCCCGCGCCTTCTACGAGACGTTCCTGTGTACCTGGTGTGCTTCTGGCGTCGCTGGCCACGAGCTGGAACATCCTCAGCGGCTACGCCGGCTACTTCAGCTTCGGCCACGCCGCGTTCTTCGGGCGGGCGTCTACACCACCGCGACCCTGACGACCGCCGCTCGGCGTCCCCTTCCTGTGGACGCCTGCCGACGGCCGGGCTCGTCGCCGCGCTGCTCGGGCGCCGGCATCGCCGCGGGTGGTCTTTCGCGTCCGCGGCGTGCGGGGCGAGCTCTTCGGCCTCCTGACGCTCGCCATCACGCTTCGTGCTGTCGACGATCGCGCCTTAACACGAAGATCGACGGCGGCCCCGGCGTGTTCCTGGCGGCGGTCCCCATCCCGACGCTCTTCGGCGCGCCGGCGACGACGCTCTATCACCTGTCGCTCGCTGGTCGCGCTCTTCTCCGTCGTGGCGGCCCTCGCGATCTATCGATCGCGCTGGGGCATGGGGCTCTTCGCGATCCGCGACGACGAGGACGTGGCCGAGGTGCTCGGCGTTCCCACGTACCGGTTACAGCTCGTCGCCTTCGCGCTGAGCTGCTTCATCGCCGGGCTGATCGGCGGGATTCACGCGATGTTCGTAGACGTACGTGACGGTCGCCGAGACGTTCTCGGTCGGCCTCGCCGTGGACGCGATCATGATGGCCGCGCTCAGGCGGCACGCCGCTTCTGGTACGGCCCGGCCATCGGCGCGGCCATATCGTCACCTCCCTCACCCAGTCCCTCACCGGCGGCGAGCGCGGTCCTGAACCGGGCGCTGATCGGCGCGATCCTGATCGCCGTCATCGTCTTCCTGCCCGACGGTGTCGCGGCGGGCTGCGCCGGCGCGGGCGGCGAGCGGCCGTGAAGCCGTCCGGACGCCACGCCGCGAGCCGCGGTGGAAGCGGCCGCGGAAGCGGTGACACGCACCGACGCGGTTCCGCTGCTCGCCTGCACCGACGTGAAGAAGGCGTTCCGCGGCCTCCAGGCCCTCGCCGGGCGTGACGCTCGAGGTCCGGCCGGCGAGATCCTGGCCTCATCGGACCGAACGGCTCGGGCAAGTCGACCCTGATCAACGTGGTGAGCGGCTACTACCAGAGCGACGGCGGGCGGATCGCGCTCGACGGTCGGGACATCGCGCGCGTCCGGCTCACCGCATCGCCGAGGTCCGGCCTGGCCCGGACCTATCAGATCCCCCGCTCGTTTCGCGCGGCTGAGCGTCGTCGACAACGTCGCCCTGGCGGCGATGTTCGGCGGCGGGCACGGCCGCGAGGCCGGAGAGCGCGTCGCGCGCCCTGGCTCGCCTTCATCGGCCTCGCCGCCCGAGCGGAAGCCTTGCCGGACGAGCTGAACCTGCTCGAGCGAAAGTTTCTCGATCTCGCGCGCGCTCGCGTCCGAGCCGCCGCCTGGTCCTGCTGGACGAGGTGCTCTCCGGTCTCACGCCCTGGCAGATGACCGACATGCTGCAGCTCGTCCGGAAGATCCGCGACCGCGGACGACGGTCATCTTCGTCGAGCACATCATGCGGGCGGTGCTCGACCTGGCCGACCGCGTCGTCGTCCTGAACGGCGGCCAGGTCATCGCCGAGGGTCTTCCACGGCAGGTGATGCGCGATCCCGACGTCGTCCGCGCGTATCTGGGAAAGGACTTATGGCTTGAGATCGAGCGCCTCGAGGTCGCGCACGGCGACGCCGTGGCGTCGTCTGGGACGTGTCGCTGCGGGTCGGCGACCGCGAGCTCGTCACAGTGGTCGGGCCCAACGGCGCCGGCAAGACCACGCTCATCGACGCGATCGCCGGCCTCCTGCCGATCAGGTCGGGCAACCGCTCGCCTCGACGGGCACGACCTCGCGCCGGGGTGGCGCCGCACGATCTCTGCCGCCTCGGCATCGCGCTCGTCCCGGAAGGGCGGCGCCTCTTCCGGCCATGACCGTGCGAGGAGAATCTCGAGATCGGCTGCTACGCTCCAGCGCGCGCGGAAGCTCCGAACCCGGAGCCTCGAAAGCGCGTCTACGCGATCTTCCCTGTCCTGCGTGAGCGCCGCGCAACAGCTCGCCGGCTCCCTCTCCGGCGGGCAGCAGCAGATGGTGGCGATCGGGCGGGCGCTCATGGCGATGCCGCGGCTCCTGCTCCTCGACGAGCCGTCGCTCGGCCTGGCGCCGCAGGTCGTCGATCACGTATTCGAGGTCGTCGCCGGCATCCACGCCCGACGGCGTGGCGGTGCTCCTGGTCGAGCAGAACATCGTCCAGGCCTTCGCCATCGCCGCCCGCGCCTACGTCCTCGAGCAGGGCCGCATCGTGGCCGAGGGGAACGCCGGCTGGCGCTCGCGCGGGACGCGCGGATCCGCAGAGGCGTACCTCGGCCAGCAGTAGATCAGCCGACGGGCTCTGCACCTGGAAGTGCTGCTCGGGCACGGATACCGAGCCGTGGCTGAACGCCTCGCGGATGGTCCGGTTGGTGTCGAAGTACACCTGCCAGTAGTGGGCGTTGTCGCAATACGGCCGGAACGGCCAGCACCGGCCCGGCCAGCGTGAACTGAAGCGATCTCAACGTCGGGCGCCGGTTGGGCCAGCACGTTCGGGATCCGCACGAGCCGGGCCCTCAGCATGCCGACCGCCTCGTCTCACGTCGACTCCGTGCGCCAGCTGAGCGGTGAGGGTCCACGCGGCGGTACGGGTTGGCCGAGAAGTTCTGGATGGTGTCGCTCACGATCTTGTTGTTGCCGACGATGGTCCGCACGTTGTCCGGGGAGTTGATTGTGGTGGCGAACATCCCGATCTCCCGCACGGTACCCGTGATTCCGCGCCGCACCGATGAAATCACCCGACCTTGAACGGACGGAAGATGACCAGGAAGACGCCGGCCGCGAGGTTCGCCGAGCATGCCGCCCCAGGCGATGCCGATGGCGACGCCGGCGGCAGCGATGAACGCCGCGATAGTCGTGGTCTCGACGCCGAACAGGCCGAGAATCGCGATGACCAGGACGACGTTGAGGGCGATCGACACGGCCGACGCGATAGAGGCCGAGCGTGGCATCGACGTGCCGGCTGATCAGCCAGCGGCCGATGAAACGCCCGCAAAAGCCGATGAGCGCGCGACCGACGATCCACAGTGCGATGGCGCCGACGATCCGAATCCCGAAGCGCACCCCGATATCGATCGCGATCTGCAGCGTGTCCCTTGAGCTCCATCCCCTTCCTCCCCGGATAGTGTCCTACGCCCGAGCGCGCCGATAGCCACCGGCCATCCGACTAAGGTCCCATTGTTGGCCGATCCCTGCGGCCCGGATGCTGCAGCGCACGCCGGGGTGCCGACACAGCGGTGTACAACATCCGGGCTCGGCCAAGCAGGGAGGACACGACGATGCTCCAGACGCTGACCCATAACTGGTGGGCGATCGTACTGCGAGGCGTCTGCGCGGTGTATCTTCGGCGTCGGCACGTTCGTTCTGGCCGGGCATCACGCTGGCGGTCCTCGTGCTGCTCTACGGGGCCTATCTATTTGCATCGACGGGATCCTGGCGGTCCTGTGGTGCGATCGCCGGACGCCGCCCCGGGGTCGTTCCCGTGGGGCGTCTTTCTCGCCGGCCTGGTGAGGTCCTGGTCGCCGGCCTCATCACGCTGCTCTGGCCTGGCGTGACCGCGATCGCACTCCTCTACGTCATCGCGGCGTGGGCCATCGTCCGCGGCGTCTTCGAGATCATCGCGGCGTTCCACCTCGCGTCGCGAGCTCACTCAACGAATGGCTGCTCGCGCTCGAACGGCGCGCCTGAGCGTCCGGTCCTCGGTCGTCGTCCTCATCGTCGCTCCGGGCGCGGGCGCCGCTGTGCTGTGGCTGATCGGCACGTTCGCTATCATCGTGGTCGTGAATGATGATCGTCGCTCGGCTTCCGGCTCAAGGGGCATGAAGAACGACGGCCGTGCTCGGCGACTGGCCTACGGCAGGATAGCATGCGTGCCTCAGCGGAGGAAAGCCGATGAGGCGCTGGATCGGGAAGCTATCGCGGGCTCGAAGGATGCTCGCCGGTGCTGCGCCGTCGCCGCTCCTGGCTCGCACGCGTCTCCGCTTCCGCAGGCCCAGCAGCCGCCGCCCAGGCCGCAGCCCTGGCTGCGCAGCCCACGCCCGGCCCGGCGCGCCGAGGCGGCGACCGACGCCCCGCCCTTCAAGCCGGAGGAGCTCGAGCAGATCGTCGCGCCGATCGCGCTCTACCCCGATGCGCTGGTCGGCGCAGGTCATGATGGCGGCGACCTACCCGCTCGAGGTCATCCAGGCCGCCAGGTTCGTGAAGGCCAATCCGAAGCTCAAGGACACGGCGCTCAACGACGAGCTCAAGAAGTACGACTGGGACGACAGCGTCAAGTCGCTGGCCAGCTTCCCCCAGACTCTCGAGCTGATGAACGAGAAGATCGACTGGACGCAGAAGCTCGGCGACGCCTTCCTCGGCCAGAGGAAGGACACCATGGACGCCATCCAGCGTCTGCGAGCGAAGGCGCAGGCGCAGGGCAATCTCGAAGTCGAACGAGCAGCAGAAGGTGATCGTCGAGCGGCCGAGGCGCAGCCCGCGTCGAGCCGGCCCCAGCACGCAGCAGACCATCGTCAAGATCGAGCCGGCGAATCCGCAGGTCGTCTACGTGCCGAGCTACAACCCGACCGTCGTATACGGGGCCATGGCCGCCCGCGCTATCCGCCTTACTATCCCGTACCCGCCCGGATACGCCTGGGGCGCGGCGGCGCTCTCCTTCGGCGTCGGCATGGCGGTCGGCGCCGCGGTCTGGGGCGGCTGCAACTGGGGCGGCGGCGACGTCGACATCGACGTGAACAAGAACAACAACTTCACCAACAACGTGAACCGCAGGGACAAGGCCACCCAGATCAACGAACGAGCGCGGCCAGGCCGGCCAGGGTGGCAAGCAGGATCATGCAAACACAATCCCGAGCACCGCAAGGGCGCCCAGTACCGCGACAAGGGCACTCAGCAGAAGTACAGCCGCGGCAGCAGCCCTCAGGCCGGCACACACGACGACGCCTACCGCGGTCGCGAAGGTGCAGGTGGCGGCCGGGCGAGCGCGGGCCGCAGGCGAGCACGCGGGAACACCGCGGGCACTCGCGAGGCTGGGGGCGGGCAACGCGGCGGTCCCGACGGCAGGCACGCGCGAGAGCGGCGGGGCCGGGCTGGCGGGCCGCGCGGCGGTCCCCAGGCGGGCACGCGCGAGTGGCGCGGTGCCGGGCGGCGGCGGTCAGCGCGCGGCGGAGGCGGCAGGCGCATTCGCAGGGCATGGGCGCAGGGCGGCAGCGGCGCCAGCAGCCAGCGCGGTCAGTCGAGCGTGGGATCGTCGCGCGCGAGCGGCTACAGCGGCGGGGCAGTGCGGCGGTGCGTGGTGGTCGATCCAGCGGCAGCCGGGGGCGGCGCCTCGCGCGGCGGCGGGGGCGGCGGCGGCTCGAGAGGTGGCGGATGGCGGCGGGGCGGCGAGGCGGCGGCGGAGGGCGGCGATGAAAGCCCTGGGGATTGCGCTCGCGCTCGCGATCGTTCGTCGCGGCGCCGCGCTCGCCGCGCCGCCCGGGCAGAAGACCTTCGAGTCTCTGGACGACGCCGCCAACGCGCTTGATCACGCGCCGTTCCGCGCCGGCGACCGGAAGGCGCTCGCCGAGATCTTCGGCGCCCAAAGGGGCCGTCCGCCTGGTCGCAGTCCGAGCGACGACGTCGCCGACCGTCGGGATTCCAGCGGTTCGTGACGGCCTATGAGCGCGCGTCACCGGGCTCGAGGCGCGGCGGCGGGAAAGTCGTCCTCTACGTCGGCGACAGACGACTTCCCCGGTTCGCCGTTCCGCTCGTGCCCGACGGCCCGCGATGGGTCTGGGATACCGACGCCGGTGACGACGAGATCCTCTATCGCCGGGTCGGGCGAAACGAGCTCGCCACGATCCAGGTGTGCCTGAGCTCGCTGTCGACGCCCAGCGGATATTACGCCACAGGACCGCACCGGCGCCGGCATGTCTCGAGTACGCCCAGCGCTCGGACAGCACCATAGGGCAGGGACGGTCTCTACTGGCCTGACGCGAGCCCGGAGAGAGACCGAGCCTGCTCGGCGCCGCTCGTCGCACGAAGCGACGGGCCGGCCGGCTACATCGACGGCCCGAGCCCGGCGAGCGGGCCCGCTCCTATCACGGCTATCTTTATCGCCTCGCTGTTCGCTCAGGGCCCGTGACGCGCCAGGGGCGCCTCACGACTACCTCGTCAAGGGGCACATGATCGGCGGCTTCGCGCTCGTGGCGTACCCGGCCACGCTACGGCGTCTCCGGCATCACGACCTTCATCGTCAGCCACGACGGCGTCGTGTACCAGAAGGACCTTCGGGCCGGAGACCGCGCAGGCCGCGGAACGCCATGAAGACGTACTCAACCCCGACAAGACGTGGACGCAAGGTCGCAGGACGAGCACGAGCAGTGCGGTGACGCGCGTCCGTCGCGGCTCCTGCTCGCGCTGGGTCATGCGCGAGCCTGCTCGCCGGCTGCACCGTACTACGAGGTCGCGCCCGGCGTGTACGCCCCGGCCGGCCCCGGTGACGGTGGTGCGGCGACGTTCGAGTCGTCGTGGGTCCGCTGCCCGCGGCGCGATGCTCGAGCAGGGCGTGCGCATCACCCGGGAAGACCGCGCGCACCGGGACCATACAGCGGCACGACCGCAGCGGCATCGGCGCTGTGCCGCGCTGCGTCCACGCTCAGGCGGACGGAAGCGTCCGCGTCGAGTTCAGCGGTCGGCGCCACCCACGGTCGACCCGCAGCTCATCGAGCGCATCTCCCAGGCGTACGACCGGAACATGGGGCGCTGAGCGGCGTTCTGCTTTCTTGCCGTCCGACCGGCGGTGGTCTAGCATGGCGAGCGTTCGAGAAAACAGGAGGAGGAGATGCCGATGGCATTCATCAAGGCGACGGATCTCGCGTACGGACGGCTGCGGGCGCCCGACCTCGACGCGGCGGAAGAGTTCCTCGACCAACTTCCGGCATGGTGCGCGCGGCGCGGACGGACAACGCGCTCTACATGCGCGGCACCGACCCGCCCACCACCTCCACGTCACCGAGAAGGGCGATCCCGGATTCGTCGGGCTCGCCTATTACGCGGCCAGCCAGGACGACCTCAAGAAGCTCGCGAAGGCGCCCGGGCGCGTCGGGCGTCGAGAACATCGACGAGCCCGGCGGCGGCAAGCGCGTCCGGCTGAACGAGCCGAACGGCTACCAGATCCGAGGTGGTGTACGGGATCGAGAAGCTGCAAGCCGATCCGCGTGAAGCGCCAGCCGCTGAACACTCGGCTCGGAGCGCGCTCGCGCGCGCCGGCGAGCTGATGCGGATCCAGCAGGGCCCGTCGCGGGTGAAGCGGATCGGCCACGGCGTCATGGGCACGCCGAAGGTGATGGAGACCGGCGCGGTGGTTCCGCGACATCCTCGGCTTCATCTGCTCGGACGACGTCTACGCCGGCAGCAAGGACAACATCATCGGCTCGTTCAACCGGCTCGACCGCGGCGACGACGTTCGTCGACCATCACGTGTTCTTCTGCGTCAACGAACGAGCGACGCCGGCCTGAACCACCTGTCGTTCGAGGTGCCGGACATGGACGACGTGTTCACGGGCCACGAGCACCTGCGCGAAGCTCGGCAAGTACGAGCACATGTGGGGCATCGGCCGGCATCTCCTCGGCAGCCAGATCTACGACTACTGGGTCGGACCCGTGGGGCCGCGTGCACGAGCACTGGTCGGACACCGACCGGCTGAACAGCGAAGAACGGCTCGAACCCGATCTCGGCGGAAGACGGGCTCGGTCCCAGTGGGGCGAGCGGCCACCGGAGCGATTCCTCAATCGCGTGATCGCGTGGAGGGCGTCCATGAGCGGCGAGTCCTCCCGCTCCTCGGCCCTCACCTCGCCGTGCTCGCGGCGGCCACGCCGGTGGCTGCCGCGCCAGCCGGCCTGCCGGTCGAATCGGCAGCACGCTCGCGCTGACCGGCCCGCTCGCTGGCGACATCGACGATCCACAAGATCGCCGGCGAGATCTCGGTCGAAGCAGATCAACAAGCGCAACGGCTTCCTCCGGCCGGCCGATCGAATGGGTACTGCTCGACGATCAGTCGAAACCGGGTGGCCGGACGCTCTACGAGCGCCTGATCACCGTCGACAAGGTCGATCTGATCCTCGGCCCCTACGCGACCGGCGCGATCCTCTCTGGCGATGGCCGTGGCCCAGCGCTACCAGAAGGTGCTGATCCACCACACCGTTCGGCATTCCGAAGCTCGCGAAATGCCCGATGCACTTCTCGTCGAGCGGTCTCGCCTACGAGTCCGAGAAGGTGGTTCCCACCAGGCTGCTGGACGCGCTCGAATCGACCGGACGTCCTCCGAAGACGATCGCGATCGTCACGAGCAAGTTCCCTCGGTGCAGTTCATCTCGGCGGGCGCTCGGGAGGTCGCGGCCGCCCGCGGCGTGAAGGTGGTCACTCTACCTGGAGTACGAGTTCGGCAACCGGGATTTCCGCGCCGATCGCCGCGCGCGTCAAGGAAGCGGACGCCGACTTTCCTCTGGGTCGGCGCCATCGGGCTCGACGGCAACCTGCTGCTCGACGCGCTCCAGACGATCGGCTCACCGGCCGCGCGGTCAATACCACCTCTTCCCGTCCCCGGGGCCGCTGCTCGTGCAGCGCCGGGCGCGGCAGACGCGTTCGCCTTCAGCACCGTTCGAGGACACACCCGCCGATGACGAGCAACCCGAGCACGGAGCGCCCCTCTGCAAGCTCTTCGCCGAGCGGGCGAAGCAGGCGGGTCGCCCTGATCCGTTCGTGGAGAACCAGGCGGCGAGCTCGCTGAACGCGTGGCTCCTGCTCGAGGCCGCCGTCAACGGCGCCCGGACAGCTCGACGACAAGGCACTCGCGGCCTGGCTCAAGGCCAACCGGGTCGACACGCCCTTCGGCCGCTACTCGTTCGAGGGCGGCGAGAACAACTACGGCGCCGAGCACGTCAAGGTCAAGCAGAACCAGAACGGACGATGGCTCGTCGTCTGGCCGCGCGAGTTCGCGGCTCCCGGCGCGAGCCGTCGTCTACCCCGCGCCGTAGGCCTGCCCGCTCCGGCAGGTCGCGTTCGAACCTCTTCGAACTCCGGCGCTGTACTCCACGTTGATCCCGCGCCGCACGCTCTGGCTGGCCGGGCAACCCTTCTCGTGCACGCCGAGCGCGCGCTCGGCCTCGGCGTGCGCTTTGCCTTTCGGGATCTTGCAGCGTGTAGCGGACGCGGATCGTCGTGATGAGGCGCGACGCCGTCGACGTTCTCGATGATGCCCTCGACGTGCGCGACCAGATTGTCCGGTGAGCTCTTTATCCCGCGCGCATCCAGCGCGCTTCCCATATTGCCGGTGAGTCAGCCGGCCACCGCCATGACGAGATGGTCGAGCGTTGCCGGCCGCTCCACCTCCGGCTCGGTCTTGTAGAACGCCTTGATGCCCCCGTGGATCCCGTAGGGGTACCGGCGTGTCGGGGAACGCGTCCGAGATAGGCGGTCTTTCATGCCGCGGCCCGGCTCATTGACGACCCGCGCCCTGGTCACGTGAATGACTTCACCCATGGCAATCTCCTCGCCGATCGAAAGGATACCTGCTCCTGAGTGTGCTACGGTCGCGCCAACGATCTCAGCTCGGGAGGACGCCATGACGCTTCAGGAAAGCGCTCGACGCCATCCGGGACGCCTCAAGACACGGATCCGCCCGAAGCCCGCGCGATCATGCAGCGGAGCATCGACGATCTCTGGGCTTCCGGGATCATGAACCGGATCGTCAAGGTGGGCCAGCCGGCTCCGGGCTTCGCGTTGCCCAATGCCGCAGCGGCCGGTCGTCGCCCTCCGGAGCTACTGGTGCGCGGGCCCGTCGCGTTGACCTTCTACCGCGGTCGCTGGTGACCGTACTGCAACGCAGAGCTGGACGCTCTGCGGCACGCTCTGCCCGCCATCGTCGCTGCCGGCGCGAGGCCTCGTCGCCGTATCGCCGCAGGTGGTGCGGACGCCGCGCGAGACCAGAAGAGCCGCAGACCTTCGCGTACGAGATGGTGCGCGACTCCGGCTAATCAGGTCGCCGAGCGGTACGGCCTGGTGTTCACGCTCCCGGACGATCTTCGTGAAGTCTATCTCAAGTTCGAGGATCAGACCTGGCGCGCGGGTAACGATGACGGGACCTGGCGGCTTCCCGTTCCGGCCCGCTTCGTGATCGATCGAGGCGCGGCATCATCCGTGCGGTCGACGCCGATCCGATTACACGCGTCGGTCGGAGCCGGCTCGAACGGTCGAGATCCTCGAGGGACTGCGCGAGGTCTCGGCCGGGAAGAGCCAACCATGACCTGGGCGGCCTCGGCTCGGTGCTGAACGACACCATCCCAGGGGCGCATGCTCGGCGCCGAGACCACACTGGAGATCGATTCGCCGGACCCGCCGGACACTCGTGGCGCAGAGTTGTCCGCAATGCCGAGCGCGGCTGCTTCGTCATGCAGGCGCTCCTGAACCCGGTGCCCGTCACGCCTCGGACGCTGCTGAATGACGCGCCGGTGCGATGAGCGGGCGCCCAACTCCGGCCCGGCGTCGTGTGCGAGAATCCGAACACAGCGGTTACGCTCCGAGGGCAAAAGCGCGGTAAAGTAGGGCGGGCGCCGGGGAGCGCCGGGGAGGGCCACAATGATCCAGGCGAGAGGCTCGGTCACATCGTGCTGAACGTCCGGAACGCCGAGAAATCTCGGGATTTCTACACGCAGACGCTGGGCCTGAAAGTGGCCCACGAGAACCTCGAGCGCGGGGCGGTGTTCCTCAGCTTCGGCAAGGAGCACCACGATCTGGCGCTGTTCCAGCAGGGCGACCGGCGAGCCGCCCGCGAAGACGCAGCCCGGCCTGCATCACATGGCCGTGGAGGCTCGACAACTTCGAGGCTGCCAGGCCGCCTACAAAGAGCTGAAAGCGGATGGGGATCCCGCTCGACAGCACCGCCGAGCACAACGTCACCCGCAGCGTCTACTTCTTCGATCCGGACGGCAACCGGGTCGAGCTCTACTGCGACATGGTGGAGAACGGCTTCGAGGCCATGCAGACCGTCGGGCCGAAGCGCGATCCACTGGACCTCGACTAGGTTCACCCGGCGCGCCGAGCTACCCCTGAGTCCCGCGACGCCGGTCAGCGCTGAAGCGCGCTGGCCGGCGTCGTCACGCTGAACACCGGAGCGTCTCCGAGAGGAGCATTGCATGGCTCGTCTAGTCGATTCCGCGAGGATCCAGGATGCCTACGCCGCCGCGCTCCCCGCCTCGCGCGCGCTGTACGAGCGAGCGCGGCGCCTCTTCCCCGACGCGGTCACCCACGACAACCGCCGCATGCAGCCGTTCCCGCTCTACATCGACCGGGCGGAGGGCGCCTACAAGTGGGACGTGGACGGTCATCGCTACGTGTGACTACTGGATGGGCCACGGCGCGCTGCTCCTCGGCCACAATCCCCGCCCGGTCGTGGACGCCGTGCGCGAGCAGGCGCTCCACGGCACACACTACGGCGCCTGCCATCCGAAGGAGGTCGAGTGGGGCGAGTGGGTTTGCCGGCTCGTGCCGAGCGCGGAGCGCGTGCGCTTCACGGCGTCGGGCACCGAGGCCACGCACATGGCGGTTCGCCTGGCCCGGGCCTTCACGGGCAAGCGCCACGTCGTCAAGTTCGCGGGTCACTTCCACGGCTGGCACGAGGGGCTCGAGATCGGCGTGCGCCCGCCCTACGAAGCCGAGCCCGAGGCGGGCCAGCTTCCGGAAGGTGGTCGACCTCGTCACCGTGCTGACGCCCAATGACATCGTCGCGGTCCGCCAGCGCCTCGCGGTCGGCGACGTGGCCGTCGCGATCATCGAGCCGACGGGCGGGCACTTCGGCTCGGTGCCCACGCCCTCCATCCTTCCTCGCCGCCCTGCGTGAGGAGACTCGCCGCGCCGGGGCGCTCCTCATCTTCGACGAGGTCGTCACCGGCTTCCGCGTCGCGCCCGGCGGCGCCAGGACAAGTTCGGCGTCACGCCCGACCTGACCACGCTGGCGAAGATTCTGAGCGGCGGGCTGCCCGGCGGCGCCTGCGTCCGGGCGCGAGGACGTGATGAGCTACATCGCGACGAAGCCCAATCCGGAGGAGCAACCGCCGCGCCAAGATTGCCCACGCCGGCACCTTCAACGCCAACCCGCTCACCGCCGCGGCCGGCGTCGCCATGCTCGCCGCGGTTGCCGACGGCCAGGCCATCCGCTTCGCCAACCAGCAGGCGGCCGCGCTGCGCCACGGCATGAACGAGATCCTGGCGCGCGAGAAGGTCGCCTGGAAGATCTACGGCGAGCACAGCGACTGGAAGATCTTCTTCGGCGCCGACGCGCCGCCGCGCGACGGATCCGATCAGTCCGTGAGCGACGTGGACTGGCGTCGGCTGGACGCGAAGAACGCCGAGCAGAGCCGGGCGCTGCGCCAGGCCCTCATCCTGAACGGCGTGGACTTCAACGGAGGCCGCGCGCTGGTCAGGCACCTGTCACACCGACGAGATCATCGCCGAGACCCTGGCCGCGTTCGGCGCCGCGGTGCCGCGCCATGAAGGAAGAGAGGCCTCGTATGATTCCCGCGATCTACCGGAAGCTCGGCGTGCGGCCCGTCATTCACGGCTCCGGCACGACCACGCGCTACGGCGGCTCGCGGCTGCGTCCGGAAGCGCTCGAGGCGATGCGCGAAGCCTCGCAGGCGCTGGTGAACATCGACGAGCTCAACGAGGCCGCCGGCGCGGCCATCGCCCGCATGCTCGGCGCCGAGGCGGCATTCGTGACCGCGGGCGCCAGCTCCGGCCTGATCTTGCAGGCCGCGGCGTGCATCGCCGGCGCCGACCCGGCGCGGATCACTCGCCTGCCCGACACGCGCGGCATGCGCAACGAGATCGTCATCCAGCGCGCCCACCGGTTCGCCTACGATCAGGCCTATCGCGTCGCCGGCGGTGTCCTCGTCGAGATCGGCCTGGCGCGCCGGACGCAGCCCTTCGAGCTGGACGAGGCGATCACCGACCGGACGGCGGCAGTCGCCCACCTGATCTCGCCGTTCACGAGCCCGCCCGGCATCCTCCCGCTCGATCAGGTGATCGCGATCGCGCATCGTCGCGGCGTCCCCGTCATCGTCGACGCGGCGTCCGATGCTTCCGCCGCGCGAGAACCTCACGAAGTTCCTGCGCCTGGGCGCCGACCTCGTGAGCTTCAGCGGCGGCAAGGGCATCCGCGGGCCGCAGAGCACCGGCATCCTGGCCGGGCGGCGCGACCTCGTGCGCGCGGCCGCGCTCAACGCGAGCCCGAACCAGGCCCTGGGCCGGGCCGCCAAGACCTCGAAGGAAGAGATCGCCGGCCTCGTGACGGCGCTCGAGCTGTTCATGGCGGAGGACGAGGCGGCCGAGATGAAGCGCTACACCGACGTGTGCGCGACGATCGTCGAGGCGCTCGCGGACCTCCACGGCGCTTCGCGTGGTGGTCGAGCAGGATGCGGTGAACCGCGTCATCCCCACGCGGTCGTCTACTTCACGCCGGACTGGCGGGGACCGTCCGGCCACGCCGTGCAGGTCGCCCTGGCCCGGGGCGATCCCCACATCTACGTCCAGCAGGGCGCCCATCAGGGCGGCTACTTCGACGAGATCGCCGTCGACCCGATCAACCTCCAGCCCGGCGACGAGACGATCGTGGCCGCGCGCCTGCGAGGGCTCACCCGGCGGTAGGGCGCGCGGCTGCCGCACGGATGGAAATCGGCTTCTTCTTCTGGCCCTACGACGTCGCGCTCGTGGGCGCGATGGCCGGGCAGCGGACGCCTTCGGCTACGACATGGTCGGCATCGCCGACACGCCCGGCAACGCGATGGATCCCTGGGTGGCGACGACGCTCCTGGCGGTCGGGCGCGGCGCGCCCGGGTCGCGGTCTGCGTGAGCAATCTCGTGACGCGCCATCCGGCCGTGTCGGCCGCCTCGATCGCCTCGGTCGAGCTCCCAGCGCCGGGACGCGCCGTGCTGGGCATCGGCGTCGGTCACAGCGGCACGCGGAATCTGGGCGCGCCCAGCCTGCCGCCGGATGAGCTGGCGGAAGGCGTCGTGTTCATCAGGAGCTGCTCCGGGCGCATCCGGCTTCCTACCGCGGCGGCACGGCCCATCTACCGTGGGTGAAACGCTCGAGCCCGGTCTTCCTGGCCGCCTCGCATCCGCGCTCGCTCAAGGCTGCGGGAGCCCACGCCGACGGCGTCTTCATCAACTATGGTCTCGGCCCCGACGACGTGAAGGAATCCGAGGAACCGTCGCGCAGGCCGCGCGGGCGGCGGGGCGGAAACCAGACGACGTCGAGATCTGGCAAATCGCCTGCCTCGACTGCGGCGTGGACGGCGAAGCGTCGCGCCGGAAGATCGGCGCCATCCTCGCGTTCGTCTCGGCGTACGTCATGGGCGGCGGCGATCTCGCCCGACCGCGGCGTGCCTGCCGAGCATCGCGCGCCGCTGCTCGAGCTGCGGCGCCGCTACAGCACGCGCCCGGGCGAGGCCGACGCCGCGCTCGTGGCCGAGCTCGGCCTGTTCGACTACCTCAGCCGGCGTCTCGCGATCTGCGGGACTCCCGAAGAATGCCTGGCGCAGGTTCGCGCGGCGAGGGCCGCCGGCGTGAGCCGGCTCATGTTCTCCGTGAGCCTCGCGGTCGATCCCGTCCGCACCGTCCAGCTCTTCGGCGAGCACGTGCTCCCGGCAGTGCGCGCCGGGAGGATATCGTGATCAGGCTGAATCAGGTCCGCTGCGTGCTCGCCGTCGTCGATCATCGAGCCTCAGCCGATTTCTACCGCGACAAGCTCGGCTTCCAGCTCGATCTGGAAGTCGAGATCCTGTTCGGCCAGGAGATTGGTCGCGCCTAGAATGGCCTCGGACGACGAGGGCAGCCGCCGATACATCGTCGTCGGGCTCCTGTGGCTCCTGACCGCCGTCTTCCTGGGGGCCTCGGGCCGCGTCGACGGCCTGGCGGCCCTCCCCTTCCGCAGATCGTGCTCGCGGGGTTGACCGGCTCTCGTGCTGGTGGCGGTCGTGCGCGCTGGCGCGGTTTCGCCGGTGGCTCCGCGCCCTCGATCTTCGCTGGCTGGTGGCGTTCCATCTGACGCGCTTCGTCGGCATCTACTTCCTCGTTCTCGTACTATCGAGACGGAGCGCTTCCGTACGCGTTTGCCGTTCCCGGCGGATGGGGCGACATCCTCATCGCGACGCTGGCCATCTGCCCCTGAGCCTCCTGGTCACGTTCCTGGTGCCGCTCATCATCGCCGATCACGTCGTGGTGTTCTGGCGGGTCATCGGCCGCGCGCCGTCACAGAACTGATCTGTTCCCACGGTCCGGTCGCGTAAAATCGCGTCGATGCCGCGCGTCGCGTCTTCACCGGCCGAGACCGACCTGTACCCGGCGGTCAAGGCCTTCCTCGAAGGCCAGGGATACGACGTCAAGGCCGAGGTGCGCGGCTGCGACGTCGTGGCCACCGGGGCGACGAGCCGCCGGTGATCGTCGAGCTGAAGCTGAGCTTCGGGCTCCCGCTGGTACTGCAGGGCGTCGACCGGCTCGCGCTCACGGACCGCGTCTATCTGGCGGTGAGCCGGCCGCGCGGCCGCCGCGCCCGGCGGGCGCCGGTCCATCGCCGCGACGTGCGCGACTTGTGCCGGCGGCTCGGGTTCGGCCTCATGACCGTCGAGCCCGGCCGGGAGCGGCCGGTGTCGAGGTCATCGTCGATCCCGTGCCCTACCGGCCGCGGCGGCGGGTGGCGAGCCTGACGCGACTGCTCGGCGAGCACGCCCGGCGCATCGGCGACTCCAATCGCGGCGGCGTCACGCGCACGCCGATCGTCACCGCCTACCGGCAGGAAGCCCTGCGCTGCGCGATGCTCATCGAGCGCGGCGGCCGCGCGAGCCTGAAGGCGCTGCGCGCGACCGGCCTGGTGCCCAGCGCGCCGCGTATCCTCCAGCGCGACGTGTACGGCTGGTTCCGGCGACTGGAGCGCGCGACCTACGGCCTGACCGAGCGCGCGCACCGCGACCTGGGCCGCTTCGCGGCGCCCAACGGGTTGCCCGACGCCCGCGTCGGTGCGACGATCCAGTCCTGAGGGACATGCCCATGCCTACGTGGAAGCCGAGAAAGACCGTCGGCCAGATGGTCGCGGAAGCCAAGACGCGGATCGAGAACCTGTCCGTGGAACAGGTCGAGGCCGAGATGGCCCGCGGCGACGTCAGGTGGTGGACATTCGTGACGTCCGCGAGCGGCGCAAGCTCGGCTTCATTCCCGGCTCGACGCACGTGCCGCGCGGGATGCTCGAGTTCTGGCTCGACCCGACGTCGCACTACTACACGGGCAAGGTCGACCCGACCAAGCGCATCATCGTGTACTGCGCCGGCGGCCAGCGCTCGGCTCTGGCGGCGGACGTGCTCCGCGAGATGGGATTCCCGAGCGTCGCCCACCTCGCGGTCGGCTTCACCGGCTGGGCAGAAGCCGGCCGCGCAGTCGAGCAGAGCCCGAGGGTCGCGGCTGAAGCTCATACCGCTAGAATGAAAAGGCCGTCCATGAAAGCCGCCGTGTTCCACGGTCCCCAGAAGCCCCTCACGATCGAGAACGTCGAGGTCGCACAGCCCATCGGCCGCGAGGTGCTCGTCCGCACGGTCGCCAGCGGTGTCTGCCACAGCGACCTTCACTTCGTCGACGGCTACTATCAGTTCCCGACCCCCGCGATCCTCGGCCACGAGGCCGCCGGTATCGTCGAGTCCGTCGGTCCTCACGTGACGCGAGTTCAAGCCTGGCGACCACGTGATCGCCTGCCTGTCGGTCTTCTGCGGCCACTGCGCGTACTGCCTGACGGGGCGGACGCACCTCTGTCAGTCGCGGCCCGTTCGCGCGCCCAGGAGCCGCCGAAGCTCACCTGGAACGGCGCGCCGGTGAACCAGTTCGCGAATCTCTCGGCCTACGCCGAGAAAATGCTGGTTCACGAGAACGGGCTCGTGAAGGTCAAGAACGACATGCCGCTCGACCGCGCGGCGCTCATCGGCTGCGGCGTCACGACCGGCGTGGGCGCGGTCCTCAACACGGCCCGCGTCGAGGCCGGCGCGACGGTGGCGGTGTACGGCGCCGGCGGCGTCGGTCTCGCGGTGATTCAGGGCGCGCGCATCGCGGGCGCCGGCATGATCATCGCGGTCGACGTGTTCGGAAGAAGCTCGCGCAGGCGCAAGGAGCTCGGCGCGACTCACACGGTCGACGCGTCAGAGGGCGATCCGGTCAAGGCGATCCGCGAGATGACCGGTGGCGGCGTCGAGTACGCCTTCGAGGCGATCGGCCTCAGAAAGCGGCCGAGCAGGCGTTCGAGTGCATCCGCCCGGGCGGCACCGCGACGGTCATCGGCATGATCCCGGTCGGTCAGAAGCTCGAGCTCGAGGGCAGCGTCTTCCTCCGCGAGAAGCGCATCAGGGCTGCAGCATGGGCTCGAACCGCTTCAAGGTCGACATGCCGAAGTACGTCGACTTCTACCAGCGCGGCCTGCTGCGCCTGGACGAGATGATCACCCGGCGGGGCCGGCTCGAGGACGTCAACGAGGCGTTCCGCGCGATGAAGGCCGGCGAGGTCGCTCGCACCGTCCTGATGTTCGACTAGCCGCCGCGCGTCGATCGAGTGGGTCGACGGCGTCGGGCCCGACCCACTCGATTCCGTGGCGCGCCCCTCTGACCGCGGCCACCTCGACCTCGACCAGAAGCTCGGGCCGCGCGAGACCGCTGATGCGGCAGCCGAGCGACGAGGGATAGCTGCCGGCGAACCAGGCCGGGCCCGCGCCGTGGGGGCGATTCACGTCGGCGCCCTCCACCGTGAAGATACGCCGGCGAACGACGTCGTCCAGCGTGGCGCCGGCCTGCTCGAGCGTCCAGCGAATCGTCTCGTGGGCCACGTCCGACTGCGCCGCCCAGTCGCCCATCGCCTGCGGCTCGCCGGCCGGATTCATCGACGTGCAGCCGCTGACCCAGATCCAGTCGCCCACCTGCACCGCCCGCGCGTAGCCGCGCGGCTTTTCGCGTGCGAGCGGCGTGTAGATGTCACGGCGGGATCCGGCGGCGCCGATGAGCGCCTCCGCCTCGACCTCGATGAGCATCTCCGGGTGGACGAGCGCTGGAATCCCGAGCAGCGTCGAGCTCGGCCGCACGTCGCCGAGGGCCTCGAGCCACCCCGCGTGTAGGCGGCGCCGCCGCCGAGATCGGTCAGGTACGTCTTCGTGTAGACGAGATCGCCGCGTGCGGCCCCGCCTGCTCGAGGGCGGCGAAGATCGTGTCCATGACGGCGCGGGTCTGCCGATACACGTCGCCCTGCCCTCGACCACCCCGCGGGCGTTCAGCGCGGTGGTGCCGGAGACGAACACGCGGTCGCCCACCCGCACCGCGCGCGAATAGGCGTACTCGTCCTCGAGGGCGCGCCCGGACGAGATGCGCTGGGCCGTCGAAGCGGCCCGATCGACCACGTCGAATTCGATCTCCACGAGCTGCTCGGGTCGCGCGAGCCGGCTCACCTGCACGAGGGTGGCCGCCGGACGCACATCCCGGAAGTAGCGGGCCAGCGTCCGTACCGCATCCGGCCCCACGCCCATGTCGGTGACGTAGATGCGGCTGCGCACGACGTCGTGCGAGCCGGCCGCCCGCCCGGCCCAGGCTCCACTCGGCGATCGTCATGATCGTCTCGACCTGCTTGGCCACGTCGCCGACGCCGCGCACGTTGCCCTGGCGGTCGATGGCCGTCGTGCCCGACTGCAGCACCACGTCGCCGACGCGCACCGCGCGCGAGTAGTGGGCGAGCTTCTCCAGCGATCGTCCGGACGCCACGTTGATGCGTCGATAGGTGCCCATCGGTTCCTCCTCGTCAGCCTCGCCGCGCGACGATCGGCGGCACGTGCGGAGCCCAGGGCCGGGCCGCCTCGAACGCCGCGGCGGCTCGCAGCACTGCCGCCTCCGCGCGGCGCTTGCCCACGATCTGCAGGCCCACCGGAAGCCCGGCGCGCGTGAATCCGCACGGGATCGAGATCGCCGGCAGCCCGAGAACCGAGAAGGCGTAGGTGAGATACGAGCGTTGCATCGCCTTGCCGACCGGGCGGCCGTTGATCTCGGTCACGTGCGGCTGCTCGACGGGAAACGGCGGCGTCGCCGACGTCGGCGTGATCAGCAGGTCGCGCCCGCTCAGGAACTCCCGTACCCGTTGCCACAGCCGCGTGCGCAGAAGCTCGCCGCGCGCCACCTCGACCGGGGTGAGCGCCAGGCCCTGCTCGGTGTTCTCGACGAGCCCGGGCTGGAGAATGGCGCGATGCTCCGGGAGCTTGTCGGCATGACGGGCGACCATCAGGAGCCCGCGAGTGAGCCGGACGATCTCCGGCACCTCGCCGAGGTCCGGGCCGCCCTTCTCCACGCGGGCCCCGCCCGCGCGGAAGACGGCGACGGCGCGCTCGACGACGGCCCGGACTTCATCATCGATCGTCATGAGCCCATCGAGGTCCGGCGTCCACGCGATACGCCAGCCCTTCACCGACGGTGCCCGCACCGCCCGCACCAAGTCGCGAGCATCGACCTCGTACGAGAGCGGCGAGCGTTCGTCGATGCCGGCCATCACGGACAAGCATCAGCGCCGCGTCCGCAACGGTCCGGGCCATCGGCCCCTCGACCGGAGTACGTGTCCCATGCCAGGACGGACGGATAGCGCGGGATCAGCCCGGGGTCGTGCGGAACCCGACAACGCCGCAGTAGGACGCCGGCCCGCGCAGCGAGCCGCCGAGGTCGGTACCTTCGGCGAGCGGGCACATGCCGGTGGCGAGCGCCGCCGCCGAGCCGCCGCTCGATCCGCCCGCCGTCAGCGCGAGGTTCCAGGGATTGCGCGTCGCCCCGAACACCGTGTTCACCGTGTTCGGGCCGAAGGCGAACTCCGGCGTGTTGGTCTTGCCGATCACGATCGCGCCGGCGGCCGGAGCCGCTGGACGACCAGGGCGTCCTCCTCGGGCACGTGGCCCTCGAAGAGCTTGGAGCCGTAGGTCGTGCGAATGCCCTTCGTCGGCGTCACGTCCTTGATGCCGACCGGCACGCCGAAGAGGGACGGCAGCGCGGCGCCCCGCCGAAGCGACGCGGTGGCTCGCCGCGCCTCGCGCAACGCGGCGTCACGCGCCAGCGTCACGATCGCGTTCACCGCGGGGTTCACGGCGTCGATCCGCGCGAGGACTGCCTGCATGACCTCGAGCGGCGAGACCTTGCGCGCCCGATAGAGCTTCAGCAGCTCGACCGCGGGGGTGAAGCAGAGGTCGCGTTCGGTCGGCATTGCGGCGACAGTCTACAATGGGTCCGGAATGCGCGCCGCCGTCACCGTATCCGTGGCCATCGCCGTCGCCGCGCTGCTCGCCGTGGGCTGCGGCTCTCTCACCGGCTTCCTCCGAGCGCCGCCGCCGGGCCCGGCGACATCACGCTGCCGCCGGGCTTTCAGATCTCGGTCTATGCCGGCGACGTGCCGAACGCTCGCCAGATGGCGGCGGGGCCCGACGGGATCGTGTTCGTCGGCTCGCGGATCAGGAGGGCAAGGTCTACGCGGTGGTGAACCGCGACGGCCGGCACCGGGTTCACGTCCTGGCCAGCGGGCTGAACCAGCCGAGCGGTGTCGCCTTCCGCGACGGCTCGCTCTACGTCGCCGCGGTGAGCCGCATCTTGAAGTTCCGCGACGTGGCGCGTGACCTGGAGCGTCCGCCGAAGCCCGAGGTCGTCAGCGACGCCTATCCGTCCGACGCGCACCACGGCTGGAAGTTCATCGCGTTCGGCCCGGACGGCCGCCTCTACGTGCCCGTCGGGGCGCCGTGCAACGTGTGCCTGCCGCCCGGTCCGCTGCACACGACCATCACCCGACTCGACCTCGCCGGCGGCCGGCCCGAGGTGGTGGCGCGCGGCGTGCGCAACAGCGTCGGAGTTCGACTTCCAGCCGGAAACCGGCGAGCTCTGGTTTACCGACAACGGCCGCGACTGGCTCGGCGACGATCAGCCACCAGACGAGCTGAATCGTCTGACCCGCGCGGGCGAGCACTTCGGCTTCCCCTACTGTCACGGCGACGGCCTGCGAGATCCCGAGCACAACGCCGGACGCGCCTGCTCGGAGTTCTCGCCGCCGGCCCGGCTCCTCGGCCCGCACGTCGCGGCGCTCGGCATGCGCTTCTACACCGGCCGGATGTTCCCCGAGCGCTATCGGGGCGGCATCTTCATCGCCGAGCACGGCTCCTGGAACCGGTCGACGCCGATCGGCTACCGCGTCACGTTCGTCCGGGTCGAGGGCGGGCGCGCGACCTCGCTACGAGCCGTTCGCGACCGGATGGCTGAAGGGCGGCAGCGCATCCGGACGCCCGGCCGACGTGCTCGTGCTGTCCGATGGCTCGCTCCTCGTCTCGGACGACAAGGCCGGGCGCATCTACCGCATCACGTACGCTGCCGGGCGCTAGGCGCCGGCCCGGCGCCCACGCGCCCGCAGCGCGCGCCAGACGCGCTCGGGAGTGAGCGGCAGGTCGCGGAGGCGGACGCCGGTGAGGCGCGCGAGGGCGTTCGCGACGGCCGGGCTCACCGGGATCAGGCTGCCCTCGCCCGCGCCCTTCGCGCCGAAGGGCCCGCTGCCGTCGGCGTTCTCCACGAATCGACATTCGAGCGTCGTCGGCGCGTCGTCGGCGCGCGGCACGCGGTAGGCGAGCAGCGTGCCGTTCAGCAGGTGTCCGTCCTGGTAGAGCATCTCCTCGAAGAGCGTGTGGCCGAGTCCCTGGACCACGCCGCCCTCGTCCTGGCCTTCGAGCAGGAGCGGGTTGATCGCGCGGCCGACATCGGCGACCGAGACGTAGCGCTCCACCCGCAGGGCGCCCGTCTCCTCGTCCACGCTCACCTCGGCCGCGCCCACCGCGACCTCCCAGAACGGCGTGCTGCCGCCGAGGGGCGCCGCGGTGCGGCCCGGCGCGACGACGCCGCGCCCGATGATCTCTCCGCCGGACATTCCGAACCGGTGCATCAGCACCTCGGCGTACGTGAGACGTCGCCCCGGCGTCACGACCGACCCGTCGTCGAGCGCGAGATCCTTCACGACGACGCCGAGCGCGGCGGCGGCCACGTGGAGAAGCTGCTCGCGCACGTCCTCGGCCGCCACCTGCACGGCGCGGCCGGTCATCGCGGTCGAGCGGCTCGAGCTGGTGGTCTGGTCGTACGGGGTGACGGCCGTGTCGGGCTGGACGACGATCACGCGGGCCATGGGGACGCTCAGCACCTCGGCGGCGATCTGCGCGAGGACGGTCCGGGTCCCCTGCCCCATCTCGACGGCGCTCGCCAGCACGGTGACGCTACCGTCGGTGTGCAGCCGCACGATCGCCTCCGACACGCTCGGCGCGACGGAGGCCTTGAGCATCGCGGCGACGCCGCGCCCGCGGTCGGCCGCGCCGGTCTGCGCCCAGCCGATCGTCTCGGCGGCGCGACCGAGACTCTCCTCGAGCTTGCCGTCGATGGGCGTGTCGCCCGGCGCGAACTCCTCGCCGTGGGCGAGAAAGTTTTGCCGCCGCAGATCCACAGGATCGCGACCGAGCCGCTCGGCGGCCACGTCGAATAGCGACTCGAGCGCCCAGGCGAGCTGAGGGACGCCGAAGCCGCGGAACGCGCCGCCGGGCGTGGTGTTGGTGTAGACGGCCCGCGCGTCGAGCGTGACGTCCGGGACCCGATAGGGGCCGGTCGCCGTGTACGTCGCCTTCTGGACGACGCGCGGGCCGATGTCGGCATAGGCCCCCACGTCGTAGTCCGCGCCGCACTCGACGGCGACGAGCCCGCCGTCGCGCCGGAAGCCGACGCGCACGTGCACCCGCGCGCAGCATCGCCGCACGGTCTGGAACGCTTCGGCCACGGACGCGGCGAGGCGCACCGGCCGGCCGGCCACGCGCGCGAGCGCCGCCGCCAGCGGCTCGAGCTTCGCGTAGGTCTTGCTCCCGAAACCGCCGCCGAGATGCGGGACCACGACCCGGATGCGCGCGAGCGGCATGCCGAACATCTTCGCCAGCTCGACGCGTACCGAGTACGGGTTCTGGGTCGACGCCCAGACCGTCAGCCCGTCCGTCTCGCTCCAGACCGCCACGGCCGCGTGGGCCTCGAGCGCCACGTGCTGGACCGGCGGAAAGCGGTACGTCTCGTCGAGCACCAGATCGGCCGACGCGAGCGCGCCGCCGCTGTCGCCGCGCGCGAAGTGAAACTGGTGGCAGACGTTGGTCCCCGGCACCGGGCGCAGCGAGGCGAGATCGGCGAAGTGACCGGCCTGCGGCGTGCCGGTGTGGACCAGCGGCGCGCCCGGCGACAGGGCCTCGTCGAGCGTCATCACCGGCGGCAAGGGCTCGTAGTCGACCTCGATCAGATCCAGCGCCTCGTCCGCCGTGGCCTCGTCGATGGCGGCCACGGCCGCGACCGGCTCGCCTTCGTAGCGGGCGACGTCGATCGCCAGCACGGGGCGATCGCGATACGCCGGCCCGTAGTACGGCTCACACCACGTGAGGTCGGCGCCACAGAGCGCGGCCAGGACGCCGGGCCGCGCGCGGCGCGCGTGACGTCCACCCTTCGCACCCGCGCGTGAGCGTACGGCGAGCGCAGCACCTTCGCGTGAGCCATCCCGGGGATGACGAGATCGGTCACGTAGCGCGCACGGCCCGTGACCTTCTCGAGCCCGTCGATGCGCGGAATCGGCCGGCCGACGGCGCGAAACGGGGGCTGCGCTCACCGGGCCGTCTCCGCGACGGCCATGATCGCCTCGACGATCTTCCGGTAGCCCGTGCACCGGCAGAGGCTGCCGCGCAGGTAGTGCAGGACGTCCTCGCGGCTCGGCGCCGTGGTCTCGGCGAGCATCGCCCGCGCCGTCAGCAGCATGCCGGACGTGCAGAAGCCGCACTGGACGGCGCCGGCGTCGAGGAACGCCTGCTGGAGCGGGTGAAGCGTCTCGCCCTCGGCCAGCCCCTCGACCGTCAGCACGGCGCGCCCGTCGGCCTCCACCGCGAGATACGTGCAGGCGCTCACCGCCATGCCATCGATCAGGACCGTGCACGCGCCGCACACCTGGGTATCGCACGAGCGCTTGGCGCCCTTGAGGTCCAGGACGTCGCGCAGCACGTCGAGCAGCAGCGCGTGCGGCGCGACCTCGAGGTCGCAGGCGCGTCCGTTCACGACCAGGTGGATCTTCTCCGGCGACCGCGCGCCGTCCATCACGCGACCACCGCGTACGGAAAGCTGGTCGTCGGCTCGACGCCGCCCGCCCGGGCCGCGGCGACGCGCAGCGCGCGCCGCACGAAGACCGCGACCATCTCGCGCTTGTAGTCGGCGGAGCCGTGCAGGTCGTCGGCCGGATCGACGCCGGCCGCCGCCGCGTCGCCGACCGGCCCGACCACGTCGTCGATCTGGTCGACGGAGACGCCGCGTAGTCGACTCTCGGCCGTGAACATGCGCGCCGGACGCGGGCCGACACAGCCCACGGCGATCCGCGCGTCCTGGATGCGCGCGCCCTCGCGGCCGTCTCCGCCGTTCAGGCCGAGCGCCACGGCAATGCCGAGTGTCGGACGTTCGTGGACGCCGAACTTCACGTAGGCGGCAGCCCTGGAGGGCCACGGCGCCAGCCGCACGCCCGCCAGCAGCTCGTCGGGCCGGCGCGCCGTCTCCCAGGGGCCGCGGACGAAATCGCCGAGCGACAGCTCGCGGCGCCCGCCGGGCGCCACGAGCTCGACGTGGGCGTCGAGCGCCAGGAACAGGGTCGCGAGATCGCTGTGGGGATCGGCGAACGCCAGATTGCCGCCGATGGTGCCGACGTTCCTCACGCGCACGTTGGCCACGTGGCGCGCGACCGAGGCGACGAGCGGGCAGCGCGCGCGAACGAGGGGTGACCGCTCGAGGGAGCGATGCGTGACGGTGGCGCCGATCGTCAACCGTCCGCCGTCGGCGAGCTCGCTGAGCTCGCGGATGCGCTTGACGTCGACGAGATGCGGCGGGCGGAGCAGCCCGAGCTTCATGAGCAGGAGCAGCTCGGTGCCGCCGGCGTACGGCACGGCGTCCTCGCCGAGCCGGGCCAGGAGCGCGCAGGCCTCCTCGGCCGTCTCGGGCCGGTGCAGCGTGAACGGCCGGAGCACCGTCAGCGCCCGAGCGCGGCCGCCGGGCGCACGAGCTCCTCGGCGATCATCTGCAAGTACTCGATGCGGGCGCGCGGACCGCGCGGCAGGCTGTAGATGGTGAGGCCGATCCCGTCGAGGCCCAGCGCGTGCGCCCGCTCGATCGTCGCGCGGCAGTCCGCCGGCGTGCCGTTGATCGTCCAGTCGTCCAGGCTCTTGTCGAAGCCGAGCTGGAGCTGGACCATGCTCGGCTCCTGCATCTGCCACGTCCGGTACATCGTGAACGTGCGCTCGAGATAGGTGCGCGCCGCGGCGTGCGCGGCCTCCTTGCTCGGCCCGATGATCAGGCTGCGCGAGGCGATCGCGGTTCCGGACCCGTTCGCCCCGCGGGCCTCGCGATACACGTCGACCAGATGGCCGATGTCGGCCCAGGCGACCTGCGGCCCGAAGAACACGGTGTCCACGAGGCGGGCCGCCCGGCGCGTCGCGCCGACGCTCTGCGCACCCATCTCGAGCGGCGGGTGCGGGAGCTGGCAGGGCCCGATGCCCAGCCGCACGCCCGACACCCGGACATAGGTCCCCTCGTGCGTGACCTCCTCGCCGCTCCAGAGACGCTTCATGATGGCGAGCGATTCCTCGAGCTTGGGCACGCGGTCCTTGCGCCCGAGCCCGGCCGCCTCCAGCTCGCGCTCGCGATAGCCGATCGCGACGCCGAGATCGAGCCGTCCGTGGGTGATGTGGTCGAGGGTGACCACATTCTCGGCGACGTCCACGGGGTTCAGCAGCGGCAGGAGCAGCATCGAGGTCTTGAGCCGCATCTGGCCCGTCTCCGGCGCGAGCCGGGCGAGCATCGGGATCGGCTGCGGCCACACCGTCGGGTGCGAGACCCAGTGGTGGCCGATGGAGACCCAGGCGAAGCCCATCGTCGAGACCGCCCGCACCACCTCGATCGCCTCGTCGATGATCGCCGTGGGCGCGCGGTCCGTCGGGCTCCAGAACGGGGTGAGGTGGAAGCCGATCCGCACGGGCGTATTCTACTCGGTGCCGCCGCCCTCGGGCGGCGCCAGGAGGAACCCGCTCATGACGACGCTCGAAGAGCTCCTGCGGACCCGCGTGGCGCGCTTCGTGGACCGCCAGCCCGACTGGGACGCGTTCGCCGACGCGCGCGTCGAAGGCTACCGCCGCGCCCAGCACCGGTACATCGGCGCCGGCGCGTCCGGCAAGAGCGATCCTCGCGCGATCGCCGCCGAGCACTTCACGCTCAGCGTCATGTTCGTGCCGCCGGGACAGGGCAACGCCGCGCACACGCACGAGGTGGAGGAGGTGTTCTTCATCCTCGACGGCAAAGTGAAAGTCTTCTTCGAGGACGGCGCCGGCCGGCGCGAAGAGACGGTCCTCGGCAGATGGGACTGCGTCTCCGGCGCCCGCCGGCGTGCTCCACGGGTTCGAGAACGTCGGCCTCGAGCCGGCGTACCTTCAGGTGATGCTCGGGCGCGCGCGGCCGGACCTGATGACCTACGCCGATCCCGGATTGCAGGCCCGACGCGACGCGCACCTCGGCGCGGCCCGGGCGTGATTGCCCGGACTCCGGCGCTGCCGTAGGGTGCGGGCCGTGGCCGCCGACCGTGAGCCGCGAGAGCACGTGCACCGCAACCGCGCCCGCTGGGACCTGGAGGCCCGGGATTACGTCGCGGGCGGCGAGCGGGCCTGGGCGCGCGACGAGCCGGCGTGGGGCGTCTGGCGCGTCGCCGAGTCTCGATTGCACGTGCTTCCGTCCGCGCTCCTCGACAAGGCCGTCATCGAGCTCGGCTGCGGCACGGCCTACGTGTCGGCGTGGCTCGCCCGGCGCGGGGCGCGCGTCGTCGGCATCGACGCGTCGATGCCGCAGCTGGCGACCGCGCGGCGGCTCCAGCGCCGCCACGGCCTCGCGTTCCCGCTGATCCACGGCGACGCCGAAGCGGTGCCGTGTCGCGACGCCGCCTTCGACCTGGCGATCTCGGAATACGGCGCCTGCCTGTGGGCCGACCCCGATCGCTGGATCCCCGAGGCGGCCCGTATCCTGAAACCGGGCGGCGAGCTGATCTTCCTCGTGAACTCGACGCTCCACACGCTCTGCGTTCCCGCGGAGGACGACCTCCCCGCCGCGGACCGGTCTGCTGCGCCCGGCCTTCGGGATGTATCGCATCGAGTGGCCCGGAGACCCGGGGTGGAGTTTCATCTGTCGCACGGCGACTGGATCCGGCGGCTCCGGGCCAGCGGCTTTGCGATCGAGGACCTCATCGAGGTGCGGCCGCCGGAAACGGCCACGACCAGCTACGCGTACGCCACGCTCGAATGGTCGCGCCGCTGGCCGGCTGAAGAGATCTGGCGGGCGCGGCGCCGGTGACGGCGGGCGCCGGGAGCGGCCATGGACGACCTGCTGATCCGCGGCGGTCACCTGATCGACGGCACCGGCGCGCCGGGCCGCGATGGCGACGTGAGCATCGGCGCGCGGCCGCATCGTCGCGATCGAGCGGCGATCGTCTCGGCCGGCCCACCGCGCGATCGACGCGCGCGGCCAGGTCGTGGCGCCCGGGCTCATCGACATCCACACGCACTCGGATTTCACGCTGCCGCTCAATCCGCGCGCGGAGTCGAAGGTGCGCCAGGGCGTGACGCTGGAGGTCGTGGGCAACTGCGGCTTCTCGGCCGCCCCGGCGCTGCCCGAGCGGCTGGCGATGCTGCGGCGAGTACCTGGCGCCCAGCGCGCCCGGGCTCGAGCTCTCCGGAGACGACGTTCGCGGATTACGTCGCGGCGTTCCCGGCAACCTCGGTCAACGTCATCTTCCAGGTCGGCCACAACACGCTCAGGCTCATGACGGCCGGAATGGAGAGCCGGCCCAGTCACGGCCGAGGAGCTGGCCGAGATGGAGCGCCTGCTCGCGCGAGGCCCTGGCCGCCGGCGCCTGGGGGCTCTCATCCGGGCTCTTCACCGCTCCCGGCTGCCACGCCGACGGCGCCGAGATCCTGGCGCTGGCGCGCGTGCTCCGCCGCCACGGCGCCGCGTACTCGTCGCACGTCCGCGACGAGGCCAACCGCGGCCGTGAGGCCGTCCGCGAGGCGGTCGCCGTCGCGGAGGCGACCGGCGTTCCACGTGCAGATCGCCCACCTCAAGCTCTCCGGCGTCGACAACTGGGGCGGCGCCGGCCGCATGCTCGAGGAGATCGCCGCGGCCCGGCGTCGCGGGTTGCCCGTGGACTGCGACGCGTACCCGTACGACACCGCCACCAATCCGCTGCGCAACCTCCTGCCCCGGTGGGTCGTCGACGGCGGGATCGCGGCGATGCTCGAGCGCCTCCGCCGCGCCGAGGTGCGCGCGCGAATTCGCGCGGAGATCGAGCGAGACGGCCTCAACAACTTCGGCCGCATTCCCTCCTGGGACGTCGTGCGCATCGCGGTCGCGCCGAGCCTCCCCACGAGGCCGGCCGCACACTCGGCGAGATCGCCCGGCGCCGCAGCGTCGATCCGCTCGACGGAGTCTGCGACTTTTTGATCGCCGATCGCGGCGAGACGCGGATCCTGATCACGTCGATGAGCGAGGCAGACGTGCGCGAGATCATCGGCTCGCCGTGGGTGCTGGTCGGATCCGACGCCAACGCGCTCGCCACCTCCGGGCCCACGAGCCGCGGCAAGCCGCACCCGCGCTCGTACGGGACGCACGCGCGCCTGCTCGGCCATTTCGTCCGCGACCTCGGCGTGCTGACGCTGCCCGCAGCCATCCACAAGACCACCGGCGCCGTCGGCCGCCGCGCTCGGGCTCACGGACCGCGGCGTGCTCCGCGAGGGCTCGTGGGCGGACGTGGTGGTCTTCGACCCCGCGCGGATCGGCGATCTGGCGACCTACGACGATCCCCACCGCTACGCGGTCGGAGTATCCACGGTCGTCGTCAACGGTGAGGTCGTCGTGGATGGCGGCGATCACACCGGCGCGCTTCCCGGGCGCAGGCTACGGCGGCCGAGCCGCGTTCAGTAACGACTGGACCTCCCCGCATTTCGCGGCCGTTGACAGGATAGGAATCCTGTTGTTGACATGGTCGGAATCCTGTAAGGTAGGCCAACTTTGACGCCCGTTGGCCGCGCATACCCGTAGAACCAGGGGAAACGCCGTGCGCCCACAACGCCTTCTGCCGGGCTCTGCTACTGGACTGGTCTCGATCGTCTGGACGATCACGGTCCCACCCTCCCCGGCCGATGCTCAATCACCGAGGCGCGGGGAACACTGCGAGTCTCCTACGGCAACGAGATCTCGAACCTCGACTTCCACACCGCGCCCGGCTACGAGCTGAACTGGGTCGCGATGAACATCGGCTGCGGGCTTCTCGGCGTCACGCCCGACGGCAAGTTCGTCCCGGACGCCGCCGAATCGTGGCAGATCTCGCCCGACGCGCTCCTCTACACCTTCAAGCTCAGGAAGGACGTCCTGTTCCACGACGGCACCAGGGTCGACGCCGCCGCCGTCAAGTTCAGCATCGATCGCATCATCGATCCGGCAACCAAGTCCAGCATGCGCGTGTACTACGAGCGGGTGCACTCGGTCGAGGTCGTCGATCCGTACACCGTGCAGATCCGCCTCAAGGAGCCGTACGGGTTCATGTTGCACATGCTGGCCGCCTATC
>ERZ1370068.2893-contig-2021_pt1 | contig 40301 bp, 60 predicted proteins | sample MGYA00561227_ERZ1370068 | MGnify/ENA primary metagenome ERZ1370068 (study PRJEB38410, sample SAMEA6850437) | metagenome | study: Metagenomic assessment of the ecological functions of the soil: analysis of the soil microbiota associated with the... | reverse complement strand
AGTTACGCATTGCTGAAGAGCCTCACCAGGCTTCACCGTGTCACTCAGCTCGGGGCGCACTGCTTGGCCTGCGCCTCGGGATCGCCTCCTGATCAGCATGCGCTGGCGTTCTCGGAAGAAAGCGCCCGGGAGGCCGACCACGTAGTCGGCTGGGCTGGCTGTGCTTCTTGTCGATCAGTCCGGTCTGGACGAGAAAGTCCGGCAGGCGCGCGAACTGCTCGGGTGTGGTCTTGCCCCACAGCTGGCCGCCGCCGCCCATCTCCAAAGCCGGCGTCATTCCCGCCAGGCTTCGAGGTGGAGGTGAATTGAGATCCCACTTGACCAGGGTGGCCTCCCGCGCCCGTCGGCTTGGTGGACGGGTAGTGCTGCCATTGCAGCTTGGCGGGCGCAGTCGGGGTTGGTCAGCGCAAAGAGCGACGCCTTTGGCCGACCCGCGCACGACCGCTTCGATCATCCTGGGATCGCGCTCGATCGTGCTTTTGCAGCGCGACCATCGAGAAGTCCGGCAGTTGCCGCCACGTACGGGATCGAAGAACTTCGGCGGAACCTGCCGCCGAAATTCTCGAACGCGGCGATCGCCGAGCCCCAGTAGATGAGACCCCGACCTTGTCGGACTGGCAGCGCCTGCATGGCCAGCGGGCCGACGCCGACTGGCAGCTAGCTGGACGTCGCGGGTTGGGGTCGATGCCGTTGGCCCGCAGATATGGATTGCAGCACGGCGACGCCGCCAGCTCCCAGCGCTCTGCCGCGCCGATGGCCTTGCCCTCTGGAGATCCTGCAGGCTATGGGATCGCGCCGTCCGCGGCACGATCAGCGCCCAATCCATGACCGCTGGTTCACCGGCGATGCTCGCGCAGCGGAATGGCGTCATGGTGGCTACTGGCCGCTTGACGCCTGTGGGCGCCGAATTGATCTTTCTGGGCAATCTCGGCTTGGCCGGCGACCAGCAGCTGACATCGCCTGCAGCGAGCTTTCCAGCGATGCGAAACCTCGACGCCGTGTCCTTCCTGTTTCCAATAGTTGAGCGGACCGGGCAGCTTCGCAGCCAGGGGATACGACACGCTGAGGGTTCTGCCCTCCGTGGCGATCCGCACCTTCGCGGCGCCTGTCGCCGCGGCCGAGGCGGCTGCCAACAGCACGCGAAGCGCTGAACGACGTGCTGGTGCTCGACGAAGCGCACCACCTCCCGGAGCCGGGATCGATCCAACAGGGTCTCATCTTGCTTCCCATCCTTCTCTGCTCTTGCGGTTTGACGTGCAGACCGATTGCGCCTCCAATAGGCCTTGATCGGAAGCGAAACCGCGCCGTCGAAGCGCGAGCCGTGCACGCGTCTGATCGGTCAAATGGCTGGAGCACGCAACGGCGCGGCCTTCAACGAAATTCCGGACCGCCGGCCCCAAGGTCTCGATCTCCCGGGCGGTAGACGGCTGAAGTGCCATCGATCACCCGTTCCCGGTTGCGGCCCAGCTCTCTGGTCCCCGCCTGCGGCCGGGCGTCCGCTTGCCCAGGATGATGCGCTGCTTTCAGGAGGCTCGACGATGCTGGAGATCAGTCGCCGCGCGATTTCAGCGAGATCCCCGTCATCGACGGCGCGCGCTTCGGCAGCTGACGCGGCGGAGGCTCGAGGTCACCGTGCGCCGATCTCGCGATGAAGCATGCACGCTTCCGGCTTCTCCTACGTGACCGACCACGGAATTTTGCGCCAGTCGCTGACACGCGAGGCGAGCATGCTCGCCGCCTGCGAGCGCTTCTTCGCGATGCCGCAGGCCCAACGGGACAAAGGCTCTATCTGATCAATTCACCGCACTATCGCGGCTATCTGCCGATCGGCGCGCTCGGACAAAATACCGAGCGCCCGCGCGATTCTTGCTCGAGTCCTTCAACGCGGGGACAGATGGGCCGCCGATGACCGCCCTGACGACTGCGGACGCGGCGTACGCGGCACGGCGGCAACCGGTGGCCCGGACGGTCTGACCGGCTCCCGCGACGCCATCGCAGTCGCTATTACGGGCCTGATGGATCGCGTCTGATGCGCCGCCTGCCAGCAAGGCTTCGCGATGGCGGCCGAGCTCCCGCGCGACGGATTCTGATCATCTTTCCGGCAAGCCGCTGACGCAGCATGCGGCCTGCCTGCACTACCCCGCGCAAGGCGCAAGACGTGCCCGCAAGTGGAACGGCGACCGGAGCGTCGCGCCCATCGCGACTTTCGGTTTCTTCACGATCCTGCTGCAGGATCAGCGTCGGCGGGCTCGAGGCCCCGAACCAGTCGGGCGCATCGCGGTACGCGCCGCCGATGGAGTGGCGCGTTCGCGGGCTCACGTCGCCGAGATGCTCAAGCTGGTCACCAACGGGCGCGGTTCGCCCCGGCCCTTCACCGTGTCATCAGACCGCCAACGGCCGAGGAGCGGTATTCCGTCCCGTTCTTCGCCAATCCGGCGCTACGACGCCGTGCGCTGGCGCCGCTTGCGCAATTCTCCGTCGACCACGCTCATCCCCGCGCAGTTCGGTCCCTGCCCCGTGGGCGAGCAGATGCCGAGCTTCATCGAAATCTCTGGCCGAGCGCTGGCAAGAGCGCATGCCCAGACGCCAACCTGCCGCCGTGCTCGATGATGGATCTGCAACGTTCTTGACCCGCCTGCCGAAGGTCGGACGTGCATTGCCGCCGCCATCTCGTCGGAACGCTCCGCCTCGAGCACGCCTGGGGCGAGCTGGCCCGGCAAAGCGCGGCGTCCCGCTGCCGCGTGCCGACGAGCGCCATGCATTACGATTTCGAGGATTTCTTATGCGTTTCTCGAAATCTTGCGACTGTCGCTGCTAACCGTCATGCGCGCGACGCGCAGGACTTCGCGCGCGCCGCTCTACGAAGGCCAGCCATTCGGATTTCGCGGCGGCAACCTGCGGCACGCCGGATTCATGTTCAATCCGCCAGCATCTTCTACGCGCGGAGTGGCATTGCCTACCGAGCCATGGTCGACGGACTCATCGACGGCATGCCGCGCTGCGAAAGGCGGGCTTCGGCACGACGTGCCTGCGCATTCCCTCCATCGACCGGCAATTGAGCCGCAGCACGCGCGCTGGAGATCATGGATGAACATTCCTGGCCTATCGGCCGGGGACAACGGAGTCGTCGGCATCGGTCTTGATGCGGTCCCGGCGCTCGCGCGGCCCGCCGGAAACGGTTCTACGAGCTCTATCGTCGCGCCGGTCTGATGCCGGCCTGGATGCGCCCGGCACATGCCCGCGAGGACAATCAGACGTTGGCGGAGGCGCCGCCGAAGAACTCTTTCGCCACGTTCGCTGCGACGTCCTCGGGATGCGATCGCCTGGACCACGGCTACAATCCCCCGGCTGGATGATCGGCATGGCTGCGCGCTGCGCGCGCGACGCCGGACTGTTCTTCAACACCCGCCCGATCACGAGCGTCCGGGCACGAATACATCGCCTCCTCCCGTCCGCCGGTGCATAGCATCGCGCGGATGCGCGCGCGCTCGCCCTCGAGAGTGACGCTGAACACCGATGGTCCCGGTAGATGCCCGCGACCGACATCGGCCATTCTGTATCGGCGCTGCTCGAGACGCACAACTGGGGAAAGATGCTGTGATCGCGTTCCGCCTGCCGTGGCGTCGAGGCAAGCTGGCTGTCGGAGACTGCGCGGCCGATCTGGCGGCGGAGACTCGAGCGGCAGATCGCGGCATCGACAGTTCGAATACACCCATAGCGAGGCAGATCGGAGACAGTGAACAACTTATCACGACGGCGGCGAAGCAATCCTCGAGGCGTTTCGCAATCTCGACGTCGACTACGTCATTTCCTCGCCCGGCTCCGAATGGCCGTCGTTCTGGGAGGCGATGGCGCGGCAGAAGCGCGACGGCACGCGCCGGTCCCGACTTACCTCGACTGCGGCCACGAGACCATCGCCGTCACCATGGCGGCGGCCTACACCACCATCACCGGCCGCATGCAGGCCGTGCTGCTCCACGCCGGCGCCGGCCTGCTGCAGGGCTCGATGGCGGTCGGCGCCGCGCGCGCGATGGAAACGCCGATGCTGGTGATGTCGGGCGAGTCGCTCGGCTATGGCGAGAGCGACTTCGATCCCGGGCTCGCAGTGGTATCGCAACCTGAGCGTGGTCGGCGGGTCGCAGCGGCTGCTCGAGCCGGTGGTGAAATGGGCGCAGCAGGCGCCCGTCCCCGGAGACGCTTTACCAGAGCGTCGTGCGCGCCGGCGAGATGGCGCAGCGCACGCCCAAAGGACCGACCTACGTCTGCGTCTCGATGGAGACGATGCTGCACGAGTGGCGCGGCCGGAGCAGCTGCGCAAGGTTCCGCCGGCGCCGAAGTCCAGCCGCAGCGGCAGACATCGACACGAGTCGCGGCGCTGCTGGCGAAGGCCAAGTGCCCGGTCATCTCGGTCGAGAACGCCGGTCCCGACCAGGAGGCATTCGACGCGCTGGTGGAGCTTGCCGAGCTGCGTGGCGATTCCGGTGGTCGAGGGCGCCGGGCGCGTTCTTTCGCCAACTTCCCGAAGTCGCACGATCTCTATCTCGGCGCGAACATCAACCGTCTGCTCAAGGAGATGGATCTCGCGCTGCTGATCGAGAGCCGGGCGCCCTGGTATCCGCCGAGCAACGCAGCCGACAGCAACGCCACCATCGTGGCGATCGGCGAGAGCCCGCTCAAAGGCCCATATGGTCTACCAGACCATGGAGGCCGGACGATTATCTCGAGGGCAACGTCGCGCTGACGCTCGGCAGCTTACGCCAGGCATTGCGCAAGCTCGATCGCGACGCGGACTATGGTGGCGCAGCGCCGGGCGCGCTGGCAGGCCGAGCACGCAAATGGCGCGACGGATTGCGCGCCGCCGAGGAAGGCCGCGGACGCAGCGCCGCCATCACGGTGCCGCTGCGTCGCTGAAGGTGCTGCGCGAGGTGCATGCCGGCCGACACGATCTACGTCGACGAGACGATCGTGCATGCCGGCGGCGATCCGCGATCATACGATGTGGAACGAGCCGTTGCGGTTTCTTCCGGGCGCCGAGCGGTCTGGGCCAGGGCCTGGGCTACGCGCTCGGCGTCAAGCTCGCCGCTCCCGCAGCGGCCGGTGGTCATGACGATCGGCGACGGGACGCTTCATGTACAATCCGCGTCGTTCCCGCCGATCTGCGTCGCCGACGACTGCACACGATGCCGCTGCTGATCCTCGGTGTTCAACAATTCCAAATACGCCTCGATGCAGTATTTCCATGACAAATTCTATCCGGCCGGCACGTCGATCGCGACCAAGGACTACTACGTCCGTATCAAGGGCGTGAAATATGATGCCGCTGCCATGGCCGGCGTTACGGCAAGTGTGGAGATCCCGCGTTAGCCGCTGAAGGGAGCGTTGCGCGAAGCGCTGGCCAGCATCGAGGCGCGGCAAGTCAGCCGTTCTCACGTGATCATGCCCGATCCGGGCAAATTCGCGCTGAATGGCATTCCTGCGGCAACGGCATGAAACCTGCTCGAACCTGCATTGCGTGATGAAGGCGTTCGAAATCGGCCTCGCAGTCACGGATTGGGGAATGACATGCATCGTCGACTGAAACAGCTTTGACACTGCCAGCCTTTCTGGCGCTGGCGCGCTCGCCGCGCTGCCTGCGGCGGATTGGCCGGCCAGGTCGGTCACCGTGGTCGTGCCGCCTTCGGCCGGCGGCAACACGACATGATGGCGCGGCTTGGTGCGCAGCATCTGTCTGCGACATTCGGCCATGCCTTCGTCGGAGAATCGGCCGAGTGCCGGCGGCGCGCTCTGCACCGGACTGGTCGCGGGGGCCGCGCCGGACGGCTACACGCTGCTGTTCGCCGCCTCCTCGATGATCAGCGCTGACGCCGCAATTGCAGAAGCTCAGCTTCGACCCGACGAACGGCAGCTCGTGCCGATCACCAATATGGGCACCGGCACACAGATGATCGCGCGATCAAGCGGGAGCTTGCCGGTCGACAAACGCTGCCGGAATTCATCGCCTATGCCAAGGCCAATCCCGGCAAGCTGAACTTCACCGTCGCGGGCACGCAGAACATCAGCCATCTCGCGCCTGTGCTGCTGTTTGCGCGCGCCGGCATCGATCTCGTGATGGTCCCGGCCAAGGGCGAGCCCTGCAGGCGGTGTCCGACCTCATCGCCGGCCAGGTCGATCTCTATTTCGGCAATCGCCTCGGCGCTGCTGCCGCACATCAACAGCGACCGAGATCCGGCTGGCTGGTCGTCGGGCACCGCGCAGCGGATTGGCGGCTGCGCCCGACATCCCGGCGGTTGCCGAGACGTTGCCGGGTCTCGAGTTCTCGTCCTGGAACGGCTTCCTCGCGCCGGCCGGAACGCCTGAGCCGATCGCTGACAGCGATCGGGAACGAGATCACGGCGCTTCGCCAAGTCGCCGGAAATCAGCGAGCGTCTGACCAAGCTCGGCATCATTCCAGGCGGGCTCCGCAAGGAGCAGAGCGAGGCCGTCTTCAGGAAGGACTATCAATCCTTTGCCGCGGCGATCAAGCGCCGCGGGCATCGCGCCGCCGCAATAGGTCATTCGACGAAGGGAACGAATTGGCCGTCACACCAGCCCGAACGACTGCGCGAACTTCTCGCGCAGCCGAACGTCGAGATCATGCCGGGATGCTACGACGCGCTCTCGGCGAAGCTCGTCGCCGACGCGGGCTTACAAGGTCGACGTTCATGAGCGGCTTTGCGGTCGTCGGCCGCGCGCCTCGGCCTGCCGGACACCGGGCTGATCTCGTTTGCGGAGATGCTCGACAGCCTGCGCAATTGCTGCGCCGCCGCCGGCAAGGTCCCGCTGATCGGCGACGGCGACACCGGCTACGGCAATGCGCTCAACGTCCAGCGCACGGTGATCGAATATGCCCGCGCCGGCGCGGCCGGCGTGATGATCGAGGATCAGGTCAGCCCGAAGAAATGCGGCCACACCCGCGGCAAGCAGGTGATCTCGCGCGAGGAGGCGCGCATGAAGATCCGCGCCGCGGTGGACGCGCGCGCCGACGCCGACATCCTGATCATGGCGCGGACCGATGCGCGCGCGGTGCACGGCTTCGACGAGGCGCTGGCGCGCTGTCAGGATTTCGAGGCCGAAGGCGCCGACATCATCTTCCTCGAAGCGCCCGAGAGCGAAGACGAGATGCGGCGCTTCTGCGCGCGCGATGACGAAGCCCTGCATGGCGAACATGGTGCCGGGCGGCAAGACGCCGATCCTGCCGCCGCGACAATTGCAGGAGATCGGCTACAAGCTCGCGCTCTATCCGGTGATGCTGCTGTCGTCGGCCGATCGCTGCGATGCAGGCGACGCTGGCGGCGCTGCGCCTGGGCTCCAGACGCGCCGCCAGCCGCCGAGCGATCTCGTTCACCGAGCTGCAGAGCGTGCGTCGGCTTTCCCGATTACTGGAGCGCGAGACGCGGTATCAGGCGAAGGAATAAGACCCTGCTCGATCGCATTCGATCTCCGCCGCGCGCGGCGCATGGCTGGCGATCATCGAGGACTTGCAGCATGTATTCGCGCGCCGAGTCTTGTCCGCCGCGGTCCGCCGCATCGCGTCGAGCGATTTCTTCCGCGTCTCCGGATCGCGCTCGCTGATGATCTGCTGATTGCGGTGGGTCTGCTGCTGCACCGCCTCGACCGCGACGGTGCGGCGCTGCCGGTCGTAGCGGTCGAGCAGGCGGTCGTCGGCGCCCGCCCAGATCGCCGCGAAGCTTGTCGGCCAGGTTGAACGCGTCCTGGATGCCGCCGTTCATGCCCATGCCGCCGAGCGGATTGTTGATGTGCGCGGCGTCGCCGGCGAGCAGCACGCGGCCGTGGCGGAAGCGACTTCGCCACCCGCTGATGCACGTGATAGATCGAGCGGTGCGCGATCTGGTACGGCTCGGGCCGCGCGCACCACGCGCTGCAGCACGTCCTGCACGATTGTCGTCCGACAGCAGCTGCTCGCGGTCGGAATTCTCCGGCGCCGGCACCAGCACGCGCCACAGTCCCGGCACCCGCAGCAGCACCAGCCATTCGATCGGATCGGCGATGTAGTTGACATAGGCGATGTCGGTCAGCGTGTTCTCGAAGCGGAAGTCGGTCGAGGCGATCAGGAACAACTCCGGATAGGTGAAGCCCTCGAACTCGACGCCGAGCGAGCGGCGCACCGCGCTGCGCGCGCCGTCGGCCGCGACCACGTAGCGCGCCCGTCGATCGTGCACCGGCCCCGACGGCGTAGTCGGCCGTCGACCGTCACGCAGTCGTCGTCCTGCCGCACGGCCGTCACCTCATGGCCGAAGCGGATGTCGGCGCCGGGCAACTTGCGCAATTGCGCTTCGAGCAACGCGCATCAGCTTCCACTGCTCGCATTGCACGCGGTACGGATGGTTGGTGTCGCCGGCGAGCAGCGAGCGAGATCGAAGGTCGCGACCGGTCCGGTCTCGCGGTCGCGGAACTGCCAGGTCGGCGCCTTCAGGCCCGACCTCGATCATGCGCGGCACGACGTCGAACTCGTCCAGCAGGTCGAGCGTCGGCGGATGGAACGTCGAGCCGCGCAGCTCCATCACGAGCTCCGGGCTCGGCCGCGAGCAATACTGTCGGGATGCCGCGGCGACGCGAGCGCCAGGGCGGCGGTCAGGCCGACCGGGCCGGCGCCGACACACGATACGATCGACTGCGGATCCGTTGCTCACTTCCGCGACATCGAGAGCACGCAGCTTGTCCGTTCATGCCGGCGCGCGACTAGCACGCCATGCGAGCACATTCGAGTGCCGGTGGCGCAAATCGCTGCTAGGTCGGGAGCGATCGGCGATGAGAGACGTTCTCGGCTGGCGGGCGCAAGTTCGGCGTGCATCGGGCCCTCGACCAACACGATCGTGCAGCCCGATTTCGAGATGATGCGGCCGCCCGGCGTCACCAACCATTACAGCCGCATCTTCACGCCCAACGCGCAAGCGGTCAGCAACGAGACCTTCATGGCCGGCACCAGCGTGATCGGCGAGAACACGCTCGACGCCGTGCGCAGCGTCATGACCTGCTCGCCGGACTATCTGGTGATGGGCATGTCGGCGGTGACGTTCTACGGCGGCGCGACGGGCGCCGACGCGTTCCAGGCCAAGGTCGAGACGCGAAGCCGGCGTCAGCATCAGCATCGGCTCGCATTCCTGCACCGCGGCGCTGAAGGCCTATGGCGGCGTCAAGCGGATCGCGTTCCTGTCGCCGTACTATCCGGTCGCCAACGAGCAGGTGCGGCGCTATTTCACGGATTCAGGCTTCGAGGTGGTCCGCGACATCTATCTCGAATGCAAGAGCTGGACGGCGATCGCCGAAGTGCCGCCGGACGTGCTGCGCGAAAAGCTGATCGAGCTCGAACGGCAACGGCCGCGACGTCGACGCGCATCGTCCAGGTCGGCACCAATCTCAGCATGGTGCGCCTTGCCGCCGCGGCCGAGATGTGGCTCGGCAAGCCGGTCGATCGCCATCAACACCGCGACCTATTGGCACGCGCTGCGCCAGAACAAGATCATGGACAAGATTCACGGGTCTTGGGCGACTGCTCGAGGAGTTCTGAGCCAGGAGGCAATACTGTAACGTGACCCAGGCGCCATCGACGCCGTCGTCGAATCCGCTGACGCCCGCATCGTCGCGGCGCGCCCAGCCTGGATGCGCGAGTTCCACACCAGAAGATCGGTCGCGCCGCCGCCGATGTGCAAGCCGTCACGCTCGAGCAGATGATCAGCCAGATGGACGCTGCCGGCATCGAGCGCGCCTTCCTGATCGCCATGCAAGCTCGGCCAGGAAGGCACCCGCCATGGCACATGCCCTACGAGTGGATCGCCGAGGCCGTCGCGGACTACCCCGATCGCTTTCAGGGCCTCGCCGGCGTCGACCCTACCGAAGGCATGGCGCTAGAGCTCGAGCGGGCGGTGAAGGAGCTGGCGCCATCGGCGCCCACACCTATCCGCACTCGGTTCGAGCTGCCGCCCAACGACCGCCGCTACTATCCATTCTACGCCAAGTGCTGTAGCCGGCGTGCCGATCCAGATGCAGGTCGGCCAGTCGCTGGTCTATTACGCCAAGCGCCGCTGCGCAGCGTCGGCCGGCCGATCACGCTCGACGCAGTCGCCTGTGACTTCCCCGAGGCTGCAAGCGATCGGCATCCACGTCGGCATTCCGTGGACACGAGGAGATGATCGCCATGGCGTGGAAGCACGAGAACGTGTTCATCGGCTCCGATGCCCACAGCCCGAAATACTGGCCCGCGAGCTTTACGCAGCTACCTCAACACCTACGGGCAGGCACAAGGTGCTGTTTCGGCACCGGACTATTCAGTGCTGGCCTTCAAGCGCACGATGGACGAGATCGACGCGCTGGGGCTCAACCCGGGGCAAGCAGGGCCTGTTCCTTCGCGACAACGCGCCTGCGAGTCTACGGCTCGCACCAGAAGTGAAGTGATCAAGCTAGCAATGTCCAGCCCATCGTCAGTCGTGTCTTGCCATCTTACTTCCGTCGTCCTGGCGCTTGAGCTCGCCACGATCCAAGGTCTGCCGACGGCATCGCTGACCTCCGGGATCGTGACCGCGCAGACCGTCCGCTGGCCGCGCCGGGCAAATTCCAGATGAACGGTTTCCAGCCTCGCGGTCGACGCCATCAACAAGGCCGGCGGCGCCGAGGTCGGCGGGCGCAGAGCTACGACGGTCGAAGCTTAAGGTCCACGACACTGCTGGCCAATGCCGCCGAGAGGCGCCTCCGCGATGCAGCGGCTGGCGACGATCGATCGAGACGCCGGTCGGTGCTGGGCGAGCTGTGCAGCCCGCGTGGCGGCGCGCCGAGGCGCCGATCGCCGCCGGACTTCGGCGTGCCGCTGATCATCACGGTCCCCGACCGCGCCCCAACCTGACCGAGCACGGGCAATCCGCTTCTCTTCCGCATCAATGCCGAACAACGACCAGCTGACCAAGGCGCTGGCGGAGTATCGTCGCTGCCCGCAACCGCTGGACGCCGCTCTGCCTTCATCGCCTGGAACAACGACGCCGGGCCGCGGCGGCGTCAATCGGCATGCGCGCGGAGCTGCCGAAGTCGAGCGACGATCGGCTACGTCGGCTATTTCAACGTCGGCGAGGTCGATTTCTCCAGCCACGTCGCCAACATCCGCAATGCCGGTGCCGCCAAGGCGGTCATGCTGCTGATGGACGAGGAGCCCACGGCAGCGCTGGCGATCAAGCAGATCCGCGATGCCGGCCTCGAACCGTCGATCTGATCGGCACGCTCGCCATGGGCTCAACCGCTTCCTGGACCGGCTTGAACGCCAAGTATCTGGCCGGCATGGCCCAGTACAACGCCTTTCCGCCCAACCTGACGGCCCCGCATCACGACGGCGTTCAACGACGCCTACTAAGGCGCCTTCGGCGAGGAGTCGCACGGCTTCGCGCGGCGCAGTCCTACGACGGCATGAATGCGGTCGGCAATCATGCATGGCGAAGGCCAGGCACCATCGCCGACGGCAAGAAGATCCGCGATGCGCTGGCCGGCGCTCGTCCACCGAAGGCGTCATCAGGCGATCAAATTCGACGCCAAGGAGCCAGGCGTCGCCGCCGGTCTACATCACCCAATGGTGCGCGAACGGCACCCGCAGCGTGGTGTTTCCGGAGGCGTACAAGGCCGACTGCGGCGGCGGCTGAGCGCCTGCGCGTGCTGACGGCAGCTGCTCGAGCAGATCATCTAACGGCACCATGATCGGCGCGATCTATGTGCTGGTGGCGCTCGGCATGGTGCTGATCTTCGGCGTCATGCAGGTGCTGAACCTCGCCCACGGCGTGCTGTTCATGCCGGCGGCTATCTCTGCCATTTCGCCTTCTTCAAGCTCACGGCAGCTATCCCGCATCGATCGCGCTGGCGATGCTCGCGCTCGCGGCGCTCGCGCTGGTGCTGAGCGCGCCGTGTTCCGGCCGCTGCGCGACAACATCGCAGATGCAGATCGTCGGCCTCGCTCGGACTGATCCTGGTGCTGCAGAACGGCGTCGTCGCGCTGTGGGGCCCCACGCCCTGCAGATGCGGTTCCGGCCGCGGAGGCGATCGTGCGGCTCGGGCCCGTAGCTTCACGCAGCAGCACCTCGTGATCATCGGCACGGTCGCCGCGACCGTGGCCCTGCTCTACCTCTTTCTCACCGCAGCCGGCTCGGCACCGCCATGCGCGCCACCAGCCAGAACCCGATGCAGCGGCGTCGTCGGGCGTCGACACCAACCGCATCTTCCTGCACCACCTTCGCGATCGCCAGGCGCGCTGGCGGCGCTCGGCGGCGCGCTGCTCGGTCCCTTGTTCCTGATCTTCCCGCAGATGGGCGACTTGCCGCTCCTGAAGGCGCTGACCGCGATCGTGCTCCGGCGGCATGGGCGGCGTGCCGGCGCGGTCATCGGCGGACTGGCGATCGGCATCGTCGAGTCGGTGTCGACGCTGTTCATCCCGACCGACTTTTCGCGACACCGTGGTGTTCTCGCCGCTGATCCTCACCTTGCTGATCCGGCCCTGGGGACTGTTCGGCGTGCGCGTGCGTGGCGGGCGTGAGATGCGGCCTGCTCTGCCTCGCTCGCCGTGCTGGCACTATTCGTACTGCTTTATCTCCTGCCGGTGATCGCGCCCGGCGAGCTCTACGCGCTGCACATTCTCACGCTCGCGCTCTGCTACGCCGTGCCGGCGACCGGGCTCCAATTTGCTGTTCGGCTATACCGGCCTGGTCTCGCTCGGCCACATGGGGCTTCGCCGGCGTCGGCGCCTACACCACCGCGCCTGTTGATGAAAAACGGCATCGCCGGCTTCTCGCGCGCTCGCGGCCGGCGCCGTCATGGCGGCCGCGAGCTGTGGAGTGCCTGGTCGGCCTGCCCTGCCTGCGGCTGCGCAGCCACTTCTTCATCGTGGTGACCCTGGCGGTCGGCGTGATCCTCTACACCCTGTTCAACAATCTCGACTGGCTGACCGGCGGCGCCGAGGGACTGCCGGCATTCCGCGGCCGCAGCCGCTCGACCTCGGGCTGATGGTGGTCGATTTCCGCCGGCCACGGGGCTTTACTGGCTGGCGCTGACCGTGCTTCGCGCGACCTTCCTCGTCCAGTACCTCATCGTCCCGTTCGACTTCGGCCGCTCGCTGGCCGCAGCATCCGCCAGGTACGAGACGGTCGCGGCCGCGGCGCGGCGGTCGATCGTCTTCGCCCACAAGCTCGCCAGATTTTCACGATCTCCGCCGCCATCGCCGGCATCGTGCGGCGGGCTAAAGGTGACGTTCCTGCGCGCCGCCGCTGCCGCTGTCCTTCGAGCTGCTGAGAGCATCAACCTGGTCATGATCGTGATCCTCGGCGGATCCGGCTTTCTGCTGGGGCCCGCTGATCGGCGCGGTGATGTTCATCGCACTCCCGAGGCGCTGCGGGTCGCCAACGAGCTGCGGCTCGTTGTCTTCGGCGCCTACTGGTGCTGCTCGCGCCTCTACGCGCCGCGTGGCGTGTGCGGGCTTGTCACGCAGCGCTGCTCGCAGGCTGGGCGCAAAGGTCCCACCCAAGGTCACGCTCATGCCCGCCATCGCTTGAGATCGCGGGTATGCGCAGGCATTCGCCGGCATCGTCGCGCTCGATGATGTCGCGCTCGGCGATCGCACAGCCCGGCGATCTGGGCCTGATCGGGCCGAACGGCGCCGCGCAAGACCACGCTGTTCGACGTGATCTGCGGCCGCCAGCTGGCCGACAGCGGGACCATTCGCCTCGAGGGCCATCGCATCGAGACGCTGCGCGCGCATCGCCGCGCCCGGCTGGGATCTCGCGCACGTTCCAGGAATGCCGGAGTGCTGGTCGAGGAAACATGTCTCGACAATGTGCTGTTCGCCGCGCAGGACAAGCGCCTGGGCGCAGGCTTGCCCAGTGCGCGACCCGCAGCATCGCGCGCCCGCGACGCCATGCTCGCCGAGGCGCGGCGGTTGCTGACGCTGGTCAATCTCGAGGCCTATGCCGATGCGCCGGCAGCAGCGCTGTCCTACGGCCAGCGGCGCTTGCTCGAGATCGTCTCGGTGCTGATGACCGCGGCCGCGCATCCTGCTGCCTCGACGAGCCCGCCTCCGGGGTCAATCCGACGCTGCTCGGTCACGTTGCGCGATTTTCTCCGGCGCTCTACGACGAGCGGCAGGTCGTGTTCCTGATCGTCGAGCACAACATGGAATTCATCATGTCGCCTCGCCGCGCACATCGTGGTGATGCACCAGGGGCGCGTGCTGGCGCAGGGCACGCCGGCCGGAAGTGCAGGCGAGCCCGCAGGTGATCGGAGGCCTATCTCGGATGAGCTGAAGCGGTCCTCGACGTACGGGGCCTGAAGGTCGGACTACGGCAGACGGCCGGCTGATCATCGACGGCGTCGATTTGCAGGTCGGTGCCGGCGAGGTCGTCACCATGATCGGCCAGAACGGCGCCGGACAAATCCACCGTGCTCCGGGGCATCTACAAGCATGGCGCGCGAGCGCCAGTGGCGAGGTGCGGCTCGCGGGCGAGCCGGTGTTCGCCCTGCCCCGCACCGGCTGCTGCGACAAGGGCTCGCCTACATCCCGCAGGACCAGCACCGTATTCCCCAAGCTCTCCATCGCCGAAAACCTCGCCATGGGCGGCTACCTGATCGACGACCGCGCGCCTGCTGGCGCAGCGCATCGCCGCCGTCGAGGCCGATGTTTCCGGTGCTCGCCGAACGTCGCCAGCAATATGCCGCAAGCCTCTCCGGCGGTGGCGAGCAGCGCATGCTCGAGATCGCCCGCACGCTGGTCATGGATCCCAAGCGTGATCATGCTCGACGAGCCGTCGATCGGGCTCGCGCCGCGTCTGGTCGATCAGGTATTCGCCGTGGTGCGCCGCTTGGCCGGCGCCGGCAAGGCCATCCTGATGGTCGAGCAGAACGTCAAGAAGGCGCTCGCGCCGCCTCCGACCGCGCCTGCGTGCTCGAGCTCGGCCGCATCACCCTGCAGGATCGCGCACTGGCATTGCTCGGGGATCAGCGGGTGGCGCGGCTCTACATGGGCATGGCTGGGGCGACGTGAGCATCATTTGCGCAGGTCGAGGATCGGCTTGGCCTTCCAGCCGCGCCCCACGAGCAGCGGATCGTCGGCCGTGGTGCCCTCCACCAGCGGTGTGACGCCGATCGCGCGCTGCACGCGCGCGGCAAGTGCGGCCTCGAGCTGCGGCAGTCCGCGCCGGCCGCCGGCACGATGCGCAGCCGCAGCCGGTCCATCGATAGCGGATCGCTCGGGTTCTCCTTGTCGACCACGGCCTGGAAATCGAGCAGCGCCGGCTCGTCGAGCACGGCGTCCACCAGCGCCTGAGGATTCACCAGCATGCCCTTGATCTTGATGAGATTGTCGACCCGACGCGGCAGGCTGACGAGGCGCTCGGTCAGCGCCCCGCAGTGCGGGCAGCGCGCCGCGCGTCAGTCGCGCCACGTCGCCCAGCGCGTAGCGCAGCATGACAGTGCCGCGACGGTCCAGATGGGTCAGCAGAATGAGGCCCTCATCACCGTCCGGCACTGCCTCGTGCGTCTGCGGATCGACCGCCTCGAACAGGAACTGGTCGGGCGCGGGATTGTGATAGCCGGAGCCGTGCGTGCACTCGACCATGCCGCCCTGCATCTCGGTCGCGCCGTAGGACACGCTCACGCGCGGGTCAGGGCGCGCCAGGCGCTTGAGCCTGTCGATCAGATCGCTGCGCGCCTCCTCGCCGAAGCCCTCCCCGGTCACGAACACCAGGCGCACTGGACGGCAGCCGCGCGCCGATCTCCTCGGCGCGGCCGATCATCCGGCGAATATAGGACGGCACGCCCCACAGGATCGTGGGTCGTGCGCGCACCGCGATTGCGACCACCTCGTCGAGGCTCGTGGCTGAGCTCCGGCCGTCTCGGATTGGCGCGGCCCGGCATGGCCGAGACGACGGGAATGTTGCAGGCGGCCGCCGCGTGCAGCACGCGCGGAAACGCGCCATGCGGATATTTGGTCAGCGGAAACAGATTGAGGATCGAGTCCTCGCCCGTGACGCCGCGCAGCCGCAGCATGTTGCGGTTGAGCGCGAGAATGTTGACGAAGTCGTAGGCGGTCGACACGAACGGGGTCGGCGCCCCAGACGAGACAGTGGTGTACATCACGTCCCAGACGACCGTCTCATCATCGTCGGCGACCCTTCGGGACCCAACCGGAAGCTTTGCGGATCGGCCATGTAGTCCGCCTTGGTCGTGACCGGCAGCCGCGCGATATCGGCGAGCGTCGCGAGGTCGCCGCGGCGGATGCCCGCCTCCCCAAGAACGCGGCCGGTAGTACGGATGTGCAGCGAATACGCGGTCGAGGGTCGCGGCCAGCCGGGCCTCGCGCAACTGCGTGAGGCCCGCCCCGTCGAGACTGAACAGCTCATCCACGGGGCTCGGCAGAATTCATTTCACCGCCCGCTCACGCAGGCGCGGCCCCCAGCCCTCGCCGCGGATGAAATTCAGCAGCGCTGCCGCATCCGGCTTGACGCCGCGGACGGCGTCGATGGACGCCCAGCCGAGGCAGAGCATGCACGACATCACGGGGGCGCCGCCGACGTCCGGGCGCTCTAGGATCGGCTCGAGCGTCGGCATGCCGGTGCCGAGCATAACGATGGCGTCGAGCTGTTTGCCCGCGAGCCGGTCGAGCCCCTTGCTGTGCGTTGGCCGCAGGGATCGAGTAGATCGGATGGAACGTGGCGGGATTGGTGGCGATCTGCACCACGCCGTCCACCTCGAATCCGCGCGCCTGCCAATAGCCAATCGAGGCCTTCGTCAGACCCTCCGGATAGGGCGACACGAGACCGACTCTTCGCGCGCCGATCGTCTTGAGCGCGCAGCGCGACCGCGTGGCCGGCCGTGATCAGCGGCACGCCCACGCGCTCGGTGATGGCCGCGACCACCGCGCGCTCGCGCGCGATGCCGGCGAGTACGATGCGCCGGTGGTCGCGAATGCGATCGCGCCGACCGGCGCGTTGTGGAACTGCGCGATGGTCTGGTCGATCTGGTCGAAATAGTCGATCAGCCGCGCTTCGAGCGACGGCTCGTCGCTCGTCATGCGCGCATTGATCATCGCCACACCCGGCGGCAGCATGAGCCAGAATTCCGGCTCGACCGTGGTGTTGGCCTGCGGCGTCAGCACGCCGATCAGTCCGTGGGGAGCGTATTCGACCGTCATTGCGTTGTCCGTTGTGCTCGCGCGTTCCGCTGCAAAGGTTAGGATATGACAAGCCCGCCTTCATCACCATCGCCAGGCTCTCCGGCAGCGATCCGCGCCCGTACCGGCGATGCCGCTGTCATCATCAGCGGCGGCGGGCCGGTCGGTCTGTGCCTCGCGCTGCTGCTCGCCGAGCAGCAAATCCCTGTCAGCGTGATCGAGAGCCGAGGCCGACATCGTGCGCGACCTGCGAGCGTCGACCTTCCACCCGCCCACGCTCGACATGCTGGAGCCCTTGGCGATCACCGCGACGCTGCTGGAGCGCGGCCTGCCCTGTCCGACCTGGCAGATCCGCTCGCACCCCTCCGGCGACCGCGCCGTATTCGACTTGGCGGTGCTCGAGGGCGACACCCGCCATCCCTATCGCCTGCAATGCGAGCAGTGGAAGCTGTCGGAGGCGCTGCTCGAGAAGCTCCAGCGATCGCCCTTCGCCGAGGTGCGCTTCGCCAGCCAGGTCGAGGCCGCGACCGACCATGGCGACCACGTCAGCGTCGAGATCGAGAGCGACGGCCGGCGCGAGACGCTGCGCGCCCGCTACGCCATCGGCTGCGACGGCGCGCGCAGCGCCGTTCGCCGAAGCATGGGCCTGCCGTTCGAGGGCCTGACCTATCCCGAGACCACGCTGCTCGTCACCACGCTGTTCCCGTTCCAGCAGCATCTCGAAGGCATCTCGAACGTCTCCTACTGCTGGAAGGAGAACGGCAACTTCAGCCTGCTGCGCGTGCCCAGGCCGCTGGCGCGTGTCGATCTATCCGGACGAGAACATTCCGATCGACGACCAGATGACCCCGGAGGCGCTCGACGCCAGCCTGCAGATCATCGTGCCGCGGCAAGTCCGCTTATGACATCGCTGAGCAGCGGCCCTATCGCGTGCACATGCGCATGGTCGACACCTATCGGCGCGGGCCGCATGCTGCTCGCCGGCGATGCCGCCCATCTCAACACGCCCGCCGGCGGCATGGGCCTCAACGGCGGCATCCACGATGCCTTCGAGCTGGCGGCCGCGCTGATCGACGTGTTGCGGCATTCCGCGTCCGGACGACCGCCTCGACGTCTACGACCGCCGCCGCCGGCCGGTGGCGCGCGAGGACGATTCTGGCGCAGGCCGACCGCAACCGGGCGCGCATGCGCGAGCGCGATCCCGAGCGCCGGCGCGCCACGCTGAAGGAGTTGCAGGCGATCATCGCCGATCGCGAAGCACCGCGCCTTCCTGCGGCGCTCATCCATGCTGGAAGGGCTCGCGCGCTCGGCGGCCTTGGGCTGACGCGCGCTATTCCGGCTTCGCCTCGGACTCTCGCACGACCTGGCCGAGCCGCACGACGTCGCGCGCGATCATTGCCCGCCAGGACCTCGGGCTTGCCGGGAATGATAATGGCGCCTTGCGGCCGCAGCACGTTCTGCACCTCATCGCTCTCCAGCGCCTTGACGAACTCCGCGTTGAGCTTCGCCACGACAGCCGGCGGCGTGCCGGCGGGGGCGAACAAGCCGAACCATTGGTCCATCTCGACGCCGGGGAAGCCGGCCTCGGCCATGGTGGGCACGTCAGGGAATAACCGGATGGCGCTTCGATCCCGCGATCGCCAGCATGCGCAGCGTCCCGTTGTCGACGTGGGGTTTGGCCGTGATGTAGGAGAAGAACATCATGTCGAGCCGGCCCGCGACCATATCGGTCGCCGCCGGCGCCACGCCGCGGTACGGCACGTGCACCAGCGTGGTGCCGGTCTGCTTGGCCAGCAGCACGCCGAGCAGATGTCCGCCGGTGCCGACGCCCTGCGATCCGTAGCTCAGCCCGCCCGGCTTCGACTTGGCGAGCGCGACCAGCTCCTGGCTGACGTCGCGGGGCTGTCGCCTGGGCACGATCAGGATGTTGTTGAACGAGATCAGCGGTGAGACCGGTGCGAAGTCCTTGATCGGATCGAACTTCAGGTCGCTGTAGAGCGTGGCATTGATGGCGTGGGTCCCGGTGTGGCCCATCATCAGCGTGTAGCCGTCAGGCGGCGCGGTTCTTGATCGCCATCGCGGCGACATTGCCGGCGCCGCCCGGCCTGTTGTCGATGATGATCGACTGCTTGAGGCTCTCCGACACCTTCTTGGACACGAGCCGCATCACCACATCCGAGCTGCCGCCCGCGGCAAACGGCACCAGCGGCGTGATCGGACGCAAGGGAACGCGTCCTGCTGCGCGGGCGCTGGAACAGACGCGAACGAGATGAGCGCCACCCCCATAACGGCGGCGGCGTGGGTCCACAACTGCGATCGCAAACCAGTCCTTCCTTTCATGTCGCGGCGCGGGGCGTCGCCCAGGGGCGGGCGTGCCTTGTCGCTTGTCTTGAAAGCAAGAATCTGGCCGCGAAAGCTTTCCGTCAGCGCAATGTCGTCCCAGCCGTTCAAGAGCCGCATGCGGCGGACCGGATCGATCGAGAATGTATAGCTGCGATTGCCGCAAAGTATGGTCTGCTGCTCCAGGTCGATGGTCAACGGCAAGTCCGGGCGTCGCGGCCAGGTGGCCATGATCTCCGCCGCCTCCTCGTCGGTGACGGTAGCGGTGAGCAAACCGTTCTGAATCGCGTTGCCGGAAAGATGTCGCCAAACGACGGCGCGATCACGCAGCGGATGCCGTAGTCGTAGAGCGCATAGACGGCGGCCTCGCGCGACGAGCCGCAGCCGAAATTGCGGGCGCCGACCATGATCTTGGCATCCGCGCCAGGCCGGGCGATTGAGCGGAAAATCCGGCCGCTCGCGCCCGTCGGCATCGAAGCGCAGGTCCTGCAGCAGCACCTTGCCGATCCCGTTCGAGCGCGGCCATTTCAGATAGCGCGCCGGCAGGAGTCTGATCGGTGTTGAGGTTGGTGACTGATCCAGCGGGCAGGCCGTCGCGCGGTCAGGCGTGGTGAACTTGTCCATCGCGGCTCAAGCCTTCCTGCCAGCCAGCAGCGGCCGCACGTCGGTGAGATGGCCGGTGACCGCCGCGGCCGCGACCATCGCCGGCGACATCAGATGCGTGCGCGCGCCGGGGCCCTGCCGGCCGCGGAAATTGCGGTTGGTGGTCGAGGCACAGCGTTCTCCCGGCGCAACCAGATCGCCGTTGATGCCGACGCACATCGAGCAGCCGGACTCGCCCCATTCGAGGCCCGGCATCGCGGAAGATGCGGTCGAGCCCCTCCTCCTCCGCCTGCCGCTTGATCAGCGACGAGCCAGCGGACACCAACTCAGGCACCTTGCTGGTGCGGCCCACCAGCACGGCGCGCAGCCGCGCGCAGATCCTCGATGCGCGAGTTGGTGCAGGAGCCGATGAACACGCGGTCGACCGCGATGTCGGTGAGCTGCTTGCCCGGTGCGATCCCCATGTAGTCCAGCGCGCCGCGCGAGATAGCTGAGCGCGGGCCTCGTCCGGCTCGCGCGCGCGCGGATCGGGCACGCTCAGCGTCGATCGGCAAAGCGTCTTCCGGGCTGGTACCCCAGGTGACGATCGGCGCGATGTTCTTGGCGCCGAGCGAGACCGACCTCGCGATCGAACTGCGGCGTCGCGTCGTCCGTTGTCAGGGCCGACCACTCCTCGACCGCACGGTCGAACTCCGCGCCCTTCGGCGCATAAGGCCGGCCCTTGAGATAAGCGAATGTCGTCTCGTCCGGGCGCGATCATGCCGCAGCGCGCGCCGGCCTCGATCGACATGTTGCAGAGCGTCAGCCGCCCCTCGATCGTCAGATTGCGGATCGCCGCGCCCGCAAATTCGATGGCGTGGCCGGTGGCGCCGTCGGCGCCGATGTGCAGCGATGATGGCGAGCGCGATGTCCTTGGCGGCGATGCCCGCGCCGAAGCTGGCCATCGACCGTGATGCGCAGGCGCTTCGGCTTGCGCTGCCAGATCGTCTGCGTCATCAGCACATGGGCGACTTCGGAGGCGCCGATGCCGAAGGCGTAGGCGCCGAGCGCGCCGTGCGGTCGAGTGTGGCTGTCGCCGCAGACGATCAGCAAGCCCGGCAGCGTCAGCCCCTGCTCCGGGCCGACCACGTGCACGATGCCTCTGGCGCGGATCGTCGAGCCCGAACAGCTTGACGCCGTGCTTGGCGGTATTCTCCTCGACCTGGCGCACCATGCGCGCGAGCTCAGGGATTGGCGATATCCTTGCCGCGAGCCGCGCGTCGGCACGTAATGGTCGGCGACCCCGAAAGTCAGGCCGGGCTCGGCCACCGGCACGCCGCGCTCGGCCAGCCGGTTGAAGGCGTGAAAGAGCCTTCATGCACGTAGTGGCGGTCGACCCAGAGCAGCGCCTCCCCGTCCTCGCGCCGCACAATCTCGTGGGCGGCCCAGAGCTTGTCGATCAGGGTTTGCGGTTCGTTCATGCGGGAAACGACGCGTCGCTGCGCACCGCAAGGATAATATAGAAGGCATCTCTGCCCGATGTTAGGGTGTCTTTTACGTTGACGCGTTTTCTGCGGCGAACCGGAAGTCCACTTCGCCGGAAAACGCTATGCCAATCAGGGGCGAACAGATGCCTCGCCGGTTCTCGTCCGTCAGCCGCCAGCCGGTTCCTGCAATCCGACCGCGCTCGGCGCAGCGCGCATTTCTGCACGCACCGGCCGTGCTGCGCGCGCAAGGCGCGCGCGGTCAAGGTCGGCGTGCTGCATCCGGTCTCTGGGCGCGCTGTCGTATTCCGGCCAGCAGGGCCGCCTCGGCGCGACTGATGGCGATCGAGGAGATCAACGCGGCCGGCGGGATCAAGGCGCTGGGCGGCGCCAAGATCGAGCCGGTGCTGGGCGATGCGCAGTCGACGCCGGACGGCGGCAATGCCGAGGTCGAGAAGATGAACGGGGCCGGCGGTCGCGGCGGTCGTCGGCGGCTATGCCAGTGCGATCTGCCTGTGCCGCCAGCCAGACCGCGGCGCGCTACGACCTGCCCTACGTGGTCGACGTCGGCGTCGCCGACAGCATCGTCACCCGCGGGCTCAAGAACACGTTCCGCTTCGGCCCGGGCTTCGGCGTGATCGCCAAGACCGCGATCGACAATCTGATCACCCTCAACGACCAGGCCGGACAAGGCCGCCAAGACCGTCGATGATCGTGCACGAGGACTCGGCGTTCGGCTCCGGCCTCGCCAAGCTGCTCAACGCGCAGCTGCCGGAGCGCGGCTTCCAGGTGCTCGAGACGATCCCGCATCCGACGCCGACGCGCGACTTCAACAACGTCGTGCTCAAGATCAAGGCGCACGAACCCCGACCTCGTCGATCCCGGCGAACTACTACAACGAATACGTCCTGCTCGCCCGCACCATGCAGCAGCAGCAGGTGCGGCCGAAGGCGATCTACTCGGTGCTCGGCGGCGCGGCCTCGTCCTACAAGTTCGTCAAGGAATTTCCCGAGGCCGCGCAATACATCATGGACTGCAATCACTGGTTCGACCCGAAGAACCCGAAGGCGCTGGCGCTCAAGAAGAAGGTCGAGGACAAGGGCGAGTTCTACACCTACGAGGTGTACATGAACTACTCGTGCGTCCTGCTGCTCGCCGACGCGCTCGGAGCGCGCCGCGCAGCGCCGACCGCGCCAAGATCATCGCGGCGCTCGAGAGCTCGACCTTCGCCGGCCACGTGATGCCCTACGGCCCGACCAAGTTCGTCAACGGCCAGAACCAGGGCGCCGCGCCGGTGAACACGCAGGTGCTCGGCAACGACATCCAGGTGATCTTCCCGGCGGCGTTCGCATCGGCGAAGGCGGTGTTCCCGATGCCGCCGGCCTGACTCGTCCGGCACCGCGAGGCGCGCCCTCTAGCGCGAGCCGCCAGGCGACGGCCCATGACCCGCCATGCTGTCCCCGGTCATCCTCGTCCCGGCGATGCTCAACGGACTGATGACCGGCGCGGTCTATGCGCTGGTCGCGCTCGGCCTCACGCTGATCTACGGCGTGCTGCACATCATCAACTTCGCGCATGGCGCGCTGCTCGACCGCCGCGATGTTCGCGGCGTTCTTCGCCACAAGCTGCTCGGCCTCGATCCCTACATCGCGGCGATCGGCCTGACGCCGCTGTTCTTCTGCCTGGGCTATGTGCTGCAGCGCTTCGTCATCGGCCCGGCCGCGCACGGCGAGGACCGCAACATCCTGCTGGTCACGCTCGGGCTTGGCGGTCGTCATCGAGAACGCCCTGCTCTACGCGCTTCCGCGCCGACACCCGCACCATCAACCTGCCCTACGCGCTTCAACGTCGTCGAGGTCGGCACCGCGTTCCTCGCGCTGCCGCGCGTGATCGCTTTCGGTGTCGTGATCGCGGTCGCGCTTGGCGCTCTGGCTCATCATGCACTGGACCGACACCGGCAAGGCGATCCGCGCGGTCGCCAAGGAGAAGCTCGGCGCCGAGCTGTCCGGCATCGACGTCGCGCACATCTACGCCGTGACGTTCGGGCTCGGCACCGCCTGCCTCGCGATCGCGGCCTGCCTGCTGCTGCCGACCTATTACGTCAATCCGCACGCCGGCAACGCCTTCGTGCTCATCGCCTTCACCATCGTGGTGCTCGGCGGCATGGGCTCGGTCGACGGGCGCGCTGCTCGGCGGGCTGTTCGTCGGCGTGGTCGAGAGCCTGTCCGGCCTCTATCTCGGCGAATCGCTCGGCCAGATCGGCATCTTCGTGATGTTCATCCTGGTGCTGCTGTTCCGCCCGAGCGGCCTGTTCGGAGAGCGGGCGTGAAGGGCTACGTGCCGATCCTCGTCGCGATCGGCGCTGCTCGCGACTGGTGCCGCTCGCTCACGTCGTCCAATGTCGTGCTCAACTTCCTGGTGATCGGCGCTGCTGATCGCGCTGGTCGGCCAGGGCTGGAACCTGCTCGGCGGCTATGGCGGGCAGTATTCGTTCGGCCACGCGGCGTTCTTCGGCACCGGCGCCTACGCCACCGCGATCCTGCAGGTGCGCTACGGCGTCAACGCCTGGCTCGGGCTTCGGCATCGGCATCGCCGCCGGCGCGCTGGTCGGCGCCGTGATCGGCGCGCTCAGCTTCCGCTCGGGCCTGAAGCGGCTCCTACTTCGCGCTGGTCACGCTCGCCTTCGCCGAGGTGCTGCGCATCATCGCGAGCGTCGCGCCGATCACCGGCGCGGGCGTCGGCACGCTGATCAAGCTCGACCTGCGCCCGGAAGCGTTCCAGTTCCAGAGCCGCGCGCCGTTCTACTGGATCATCCTTGCGCTGGTCGGCGCGTCGCTCATCCTCGTGCGCCTGATCGAGGACAGCCGCTTCGGCGCCTATCTCGTGGCGGTGCGCGAGAACGAGGATGCCGCCAAGGCGCTGGGCGTCGATGCGATCGCTGATCAAGCTCGCCGCCATGACGCATCTCCGCCGCGATCACGGCGGCGGGCGGCTGCTTCTACGCGCAGTATTTCCTGTTCCTCGATGCCGGCATCGCCTACGGGCCGTGGATCTCGGTCGAGGCGCTGCTCGCGCCGATCATCGGCGGCATCGGCACGGTGTTCGGCCCGCTGCTCGGCGCGCTGGTGGTCAAGACGCTGGGCGAGACTCACCAAGCTCGCTGACCGGCGACGCGCCCGGCCTCGATCTCGTGATCTACGGCTGCGTGCTCGATCGCTGGTCGTTGCGTTCGCGCCGCGCGGCATCGCCGGCATTGTTCGACGGCCTGCGTCGGCGCCTGCCATTCCGCACCACAGCCGCGGAGCGCGGCATGGCTGAGCCCTGCTGCGCGTCGAGAACGTGTCGAAGCGCTTCGGCGGGTTGCTCGCCGTCGATCAGCGCATCGTTCATCGCCGAAGCCGGACGCATCACCGCGCTGATCGGCCCGAACGGCGCCGGCAAGACCACGCTGTTTGCGATCATCACCGGCTTCCTGCGCGCCGAGCGAAGGCCGCGTCGTTCTATGACGGCGCCGACATCACCGGCCAGCCGCCGCATCAGCTGGCGCGGCGCGGCATCGCGCGCACGTTCCAGATCGTGCAGCCGTTCGCAGGCCTCACGGTGCGCGAGAACATCGCGGTCGGCGCGCATCTGTCGCGGCCCGCGCGCGCGGACGCGCTGGCGGCCGCGGAAGCGACGTCGCGCAGACGGTCGGGCCTCGGCGACCTGCTCGACCTGCCCGGCCGCCAGCCTCACGGTCGCCGGCCGCAAGCGGCTCGAGCTTGCGCGCGCGCTCGCGATCGAGCCGCGGCTGCTGCTGCTCGACGAGGTGCTGGCCGGCCTCAATCCGTCGGAGATCCGCGACATGGTGCCGGTGATCCGCGCGATCCGCGATCGCGGCATCACCATCGTGATGATCGAGCACGTCATGCAGGCGGTGATGAGCCTCGCCGAGCACGTGTTCGTGCTGGCCGAAGGCCGCATCATCGCGGAGGGCTCGCCGCAAGCAGATCGCCGGCCGATCGCGCGCGTGATCGAGGCCTATCTCGGCCACGGCGCGGCAGCGCAGATGCTGCGGAGCGGCCAATGGCTGAGCCCTGCTCGCGGTCAGCGGCCTGCACGCCGGCTACGGCGCGACCGAGATCCTGCGCGGCGATCGATCTCGCCGTGGACGCCGGCGAGATCGTCGCGGTGCTGGGCTCGAACGGCGCGGGAAAGTCGACGCTCAACCGCGCCATTTCCGGCGTGCATGCGGCCTGGCGCGGCACGCATCCGCTTCGCCGGCGCAGCCGATCGAGCGCGAGCGACCGGCGGCGATCGTCGCGCGCGGCCTGATCCACGTGCCGGAGGGCCGCCGCATCTTTCCCAACATGACGCGTGCGCGAAAACCTCGACCTCGGCGCCTATCGCCGCGCCGCGCCGCGCCGCGCGCAGCCAACCGCGACCGGGTGTTCGCGATCTTCCCGCGGCTCGCCGAGCGGCAGCGCCAGCGCGCCGGCACGCTGTCCGGGCGGCGAGCAGCAGATGCTCGCGATCGGGCGCGGCGCTGATGGCCGAGCCGCAGGCTGCTGATCCTCGACGAGCCGTCGCTCGGGCTCTCGCCGCTCCTGGTCGAGGAGCTGTTCGCGCTGATCAAGCGCATCAACGCGCGAAGGCATCGCGCTCCTGCTGGTCGAGCAGAACGTGGTGCAGAGCCTCGAGGTGGCGCAGCGCGCCTATGTCCTCGACAATGGCCGATTCGTGCTACGAGGGAAGCGCCGCCGACGATCCGGAACGATCCCGATCTCAAGCGCGCCTATCTCGGACTGTGACCCATGACGCGCGACACGGCCGATCCGATCGCGCTCCCGCCTGGCGCGGAAGCCGATCGTGGTGGCGCCTGGCGTCTACGACGCCGTTCACCGCGCTGGTCGCCACGCAGGCCGGCTTCAGACGCTCTATGTGTCCGGCGCCGCGATCGCCTACACACCCGGCTCGGCCGCCCGGACATCGGCCTCGTCAGCATGAGCGAGGTCGCCGACACGCTGACGCTGATCCGCGACCGCGTCGACTGCGCACCTGATCGTCGATGCCGACACCGGCTACGGCAACGCGCTCAACGTCGTGCGCACCGTGCGCGCCGTTCGAGCGCGCCGGCGCCAGCGCGATCCAGCTCGAGGACCAGGATTTTCCCAAGCGCTGCGGGCACCTCGACGGCAAGGCGCTGATCCCAGCCGGACGAGATGTGCGGCAAGATCCGCGCCGCGGTCGACGCGCGGCGCTCGCGCGACACGCTGGTCGATCGCCCGCACCGATGCGGTCGCGGTCGAAGGCTTCGAGCGCGCGATCGAGCGCGCCGCGCGCTACCGCGAGGCCGGCGCCGACATGCTGTTCGTCGAGGCGCCGAAGGACGCGCGACGACCTCGCCCGGCATCGTCACCACATTGCGGCGGCAAGCGTGCCGCTGATGGCCAACATGGTCGAAGGCGGCAAGACGCCGCCGCTGTCCGCAGCCGAGCTCGAGGCGATCGGCTTCGCGCTGGTGATCTTCCCGGGCGGCATCGTGCGGGCGTTCGGCCGCATGGCGCGCGGACTACTACGGCTCGCTCGCCGCGCACGGCACGACCGAGCCGTACCGCAACCACGCATGCTCGATTTCGACGGACTCAACGCGCTGATCGGCACGCCGGAGATGCTCGCGCTGGGCAAGCGCTACGAGACGCCCCGGCATCCGACAGCAAGACGGACCGCGCCGATGAGCGCTCGATCCGGTCACGCTCGCGGTGCTCAACGGCCGTCTCGTGCAGATCGCCGACGAGATGGACGCCACGCTCTACCGCTCGGCGTTCAATCCGATCATCGCCGAGGCGCACGACGCCTGCCACGGGCTCTATCACGCCGAGACCGGCGCGACGCTGGTGCAGGGCACCTCCGGCCTGCCGATCTTCGTCGGCGCCATGGCGTTCGCGGTCAAGGCCGTGATCGACAAGGTCGCGCGCGACGGCGGCCTCGACGCCGGGCGACACCTATCTGTTCAACGATCCCTACGACGGCGGCACGCACCTCAACGACTTCCGCCTGGTGCGGCCGCTCATGCGCGGCGGCCAGGTCTTCGCCTGGCTCGCCTCGGTCGGCCACTGGCTCGACGTCGGCGGCAACGTGCCCGGCAATTTCAACGCCAAGGCGACCGAGAGCTTTCAGGAGGGCTTCCGCATTCCGCCGGTGAAGCTCATCCGCGCCGGCGTCATGCAGCAGGACATCATCGACATCCTCGCCGCGAACTCGCGCGTGCCGCAGTCGAACTGGGGCGATCTCAACGGCCAGCTCAACGCGCTCGATCTCGGCGAGCGGCGGCTGCACGCGCTGCTCGACGAATACGGCGACGCGACCATCGCGGCCGCGCTCGACGGCGCTCAGCGCGCGCGCCGAGACGCTGATGCGCGCCAACATCGCGGCGCTGCCGGACGGCACCTATCGCTTACGACGACTTCCTCGACAACGACGGCGTCACCGACAAGCCGCTCGCGCATCGCGCTCGATCTCACCATCGCCGGCGACCGCATGCGGCTCGACTTCTCGCGCTCGGCGCCGCCCTGCGACGGCCCGCTCAACATCGCGCGCTCGACCACGGTCGCGTGCTGCTACGTCGCGCTCAAGCATCTGTTCACCGACGTTCCGGCCAACGCCGGCTGCCTCGCGCCGATCGAGTTCGTCATTCCCGACACGACGCTTGCTCGGCGTCTCGGCGCCGCGCCCGGTCGGCGGCTACACCGAGACCATCCTGCGCGTGATCGACGCGATCTTCGGCGCGTTCGCGCCAGGCCGCGCCGGAGCGCGCCAACGGCAGCCCGTTCGCCACCATCAACGCGCTCTCGCTCGCGGGCTGGCGCGCGCACGGCCGGCGCTGGGTGATGTTCTGCTTCTTCGGCGGCGGGCTCGGCGGCAATCCGGAGACCGACGGGCTCAACCACGGCAACAACCCGATCTCGACCGCGACCATCCCGCCGCTTGAGATCCTGGAGTCGCTCTATCCGGTGATGTTCACCCAATGGGCGCTGCGGCCGGACTCGGGCGGGCCGGGCAGGCATCGCGGCGGGCTCGGCGCGATCTACGAGATCGAGGCGCTGGCCGACGGCGGCGCCGGAGGTGTTTCTGCTCGGCGAGCGCGGCAAAGTATCCGCCGCCCGGCGCGAACGGCGGCAGGCACCGCGGCGCTCAATCGCTTCGTCTACGAGACCGACGCGCGGCGAAGCGACGCCGCCGCTCGTCTCCAAGGTCACCGACGTCAGGATCAGCCGCGGCCAGAAGGTGCGGCTGGAAACGCCGGGCGGCGGCGGCTTCGGCGATCCGCGCGACGCGCGATCCGGAGCGCGTCGCGCGCGACGTGCGGCTCGGCTACGTCTCGCGCGAGCGCCGCCGCGCGCGACTACAAGGTCGTGCTGCGCGCGACGGCTCGCTCGATACCGAGGCCACCGCGAAGGCGCGCGCGCATGAGCAGCTGGCGCATCGTCGGCGTCGACGTCGGCGGCACGTTCACCGACCTGTTCCTGCTTCGATCTCGGCAGCGCGCACGTTCACGCACCGCAAAGGTGCCGTCGCGGCGCGGCGACGAGGCGCAGGGCTTCCTCAACGGCCTGCGCGCGCTCGGCGGCGTCGCCGGCACGGTCGATCGTCGCACGGCACTACCGTCGGCACCAACACGCTGCTGGAGCGGCGCGGCCCGAAGATCGGCGTCATCACGACGCGCGGCTTCCGCGACGTGCTGGAAATGCGCCGCCGCGACCGCCGCCGCACCTGGGGCCTGTGGGGCGATTTCACGCCGATCGCCGACCGCGACATGCGGCTCGAAGTGAACGAGCGGACGCTCGCGGACGGCACGCATCCGCACGGCGGTCGATGCGCGACGGAGTCCGCGCCGCCGCGAAGCAGCTGCATGCGACAGGGCGCGCAGGCCGTCGCCGATCATCTTCATCAACGCCTATGCCAATGCCGAGAACGAGCGCCGCGCGCTCGCCGCGGTGCGCGAGGTCTGGCCGAACGACTACGTCGACCGCCTCGCACGAGGTGCTGTCCGAGATCCGCGAGTTCGAGCGCTCCTCGACCGCGGCGCTCAACGCCTATCTGCAGCCGGTCGTCGCCTCCTATCATCGGCCAAGCTCGAAGCGCGCGCTGGCGGCAGCAGAGCTTTGCCGGCAGCTGCACATCGTGCAGTCGAACGGCGGCATCATGTCGACCGCGACCGCGCGCAAGCTCCCGGTGCGCACCGCGCTGTCCGGGCCGGCCGCCGGCGTCGTCGCGGGCGCGGCGCTCGCCAAGGCCGCGGGCTTCGACAACCTCATCACCTGCGATCTCGGCGGCACCTCGTTCGACGTCTCGGTGATCGCGAGCGGCAAGGCCGCGGTCGCGGCGCAGACCACGATCGACTTCGGCCTCGTCATCCGCACGCCGATGGTCGAGATCACCACCATCGGCGCGGGCGGCGGCTCGATCGCCTGGGTCGATCGCGGCGGGCTGCTGCAGGTCGGCCCGGAAAGCGCCGGCTCGGTGCCGGGCCCGCCTGCTACGGCCAGGGCAACACGCGGCCGACGCTGACCGACGCGCAGGTCGTGCTCGGCCGCATCAACGCGCAGCGCCCGCTCGGCGGCGAGCTGAAATCGCTCGACGTCGAGGCGGCGCGGCGCGCGATCGACGACGCATGTCGGCGACGCCGCTCGGCCTCGCGGCCGACGACGCCGCGGCCGCCATCGTGCGCGTCGCCGAGGCGCGCATGGCGGGCGCCATCCGCCTGGTCTCGATCGAGCGCGGGCACGATCCGGCGAAGTTCGTCGCGATGCCGTTCGGCGGCGGCGGCGCGCTGCATGTCGGCGCGCTGATCCGCGCAGATCGGGCTCAAATGCGCGCTGGTGCCGCGCTTTCCCGGCATCACGTCGGCGCTCGGCTGCGTGCTCGCGGACCTGCGCCACGACATGGTGCAGACCGCTCAACGTCATGCTCGACGGCCTCGACAGCGGCGCGCGCTCGGCAGCGCGCATGGCGCGCGGCCGGCCGCGAAGCCGAGCGCGGTGATCGCGGCCGCCGGCATTCCGGTCGAGCGCACCGACGTGCTCTACGAGCTCGACATGCACTATCTCGGGCAGACCCACACCGTCGCGGTGCCGCTGCCGGTCGCGGCGGATGCGACAGCGGCGTCAGCGAGAGCGCTCGTGCGCACGGCGTTCGAGGCGCGCCTATCTCGGCCTCGTTCAGCCGGCTGCTCGCCCGGGCTTCCCGACGCGCATCGGCCTCGCTGCGGGTGGCCGCGATCGGCGCGGCGGCCTACGTTCGACTTTGCCGGTGTTCGCGCCCGACGCGTCCGCCGCGCTCGACGAAGCGGCGCGGCGCACGCGGCGCGTGTGGTTCGACGGCGGCTGCCGCGACACCACGCATCTGGTCGCGGCTCGACCTGCCGGCAGCGCACGATCCAGGGGCCAACCACCGTTCTTGCGACAGGGCGACACGCCTTCACCAAATATCGAGCGGCGGGGCTCGTCGGCCAGATCGATGCCATCGGAAATCTGCTGGTGGGGCGTCCTGATGCGCCAGTCTGGCAATTTTACAGACGTTAGGCGGCGAATAGGTCTGGAGGGACCGCCGCGCAGCAGATTGAGCAGTCAGTCTATCTGCAAGGACTTGCTAGCTGTGGAGCCTCAACAGGTTGTCCTCGGATAGACCGAGGCGACTGATAGGGGTGTTGGCTTTCAAGCTACCATGTGGCCGATGCCAATTATAGCGATGGAGCCAGTACGGTAGTTCAGCCGATCGCTGATCCGAGTTGTGGTAGGCGCGCGCATAGGCCCATTCCCGAAGTGCGGTTTGGATGAAGCGCTCGGCTTTGCCGTTGGTCTTCGGCGTGTATGGCCTGGTGAAGATTTGGCGGAGGCCGAGGCGTTTGCAGGCTGCCCGGAAAGTCTTTGAGCAATAACACGAGCCGTTGTCCGTCATCACGCGCTCGATGCGAATTCCGAGCGTAGCGTAGTAGGCGATGGCAGCTTCAAGGAAGGCGACAGCACTTTCTTTGCGCTGGTTGGCCATGACTTGGACGAAAGCGACCCGCGAGGCATCGTCGATACAGACGTGGACGAACTCCCAACCGATGCCGTGGTGGCGGTTGACCGCGCCGGGATATCGCCCGGTAATGCGGTGCCCAACGGAGCCGATCCGGCCGAGCTTTTTGATATCGAGGTGGATGAGCTCCCCGGGTTCTCGCGTTCGTAGCGTTGGACCGGTTCGGCAGGCTCCAAGGCGCTGAGCTTGTTCAACCCGAGCCGACGTAGAACACGGCTGACGGTGGCTGGTGAGACGCCGACCTCCACGGCAATCTGCTTGCCCGTCCAACGCTGACGACGCAGCCGCTCGATCTCCTCGACCACAGCCTGGGGCGTCGGTTGCCGCAGCCGATGCGGCCGGGATGAACGATCCTGCAATCCCGCCAACCCTTCCCGACGATATCGGTCAACCCACTTACGAACCGTCCGCGGGCAGACGCCTGCGGCTTGCGGCGACGGCCTCCGGCGTCTGCCCGTTCGCGACCTGCCGTACAATGCGCTCTCGACCGCGCGGCGTCAGCCGGGCATTCTTATGCATGTTCATCCGGTTCTCCCTCGGAATCTGAAGCTTCAGCAACCTCAGCTTCCTCGGTCAGAACCGGATGGACAACCTACTGAAAGCTCACAGCTAGGCCACTCTGCGGCAGGTTGGGCGGCGGGTAGACCGAAGGCCGAGATCGACATGAAACAGCGCGAGCTCACATCACGCTCATCAACACGGCGCAGCGGCTGCATCTTGCGCTTCCACGGCCGCGCGTTGCGCGTACTAAGCGAGGCGACGATGCCGGTGGTCGGAGTTCTCCATCCTGGTTCACCCGAAGCGAAACGCAAAATACGTGGCCGGATTCCGCAAAGGGCTCGGTGAAGCTGGCTATGTCGAGGGCCGCAACGTGGCGATCGAATACCGCTGGGCGCACGGCGAAAGCGGTCGGCTGCCGGAATTGGCGGCCGATCTGATCAGCCGGCCGGTGACCGTCATCGTGACACCGGGCAGCGTAGCCGCGGCCCTCGCGGCCAAAGCCGCGACCGCGACGATTCCGATCGTCTTCGTCGATCGGCGCCGATCCGGTCCAGGCTGGCCTCGTCGCCAGCCTCAATCGACCTGGCGGCAACGTCACCGGTATCAGCTCCATGAATACGGGGCTTGCGGCAAAGCAGCTCGGGCTTTTGCATCAACTGCTTGCACCGACGATGCGCGCTTTGCGGTCTTGGTCAATCCCAGCAATCCGCAGACTCAGTCCGTGATCACGGACGTGCAGGCGGCGGCTTCGGCCATGGGGCAGCAGCTCGAAATCCTCACCGCCACAACCAACTCGCGATATCAGTCCGGCGTTCAGCGACGCCGTGCAAAAGCGAGCCGACGCACTGTTGATCAGTGCCGACCCGTTGTTCACTAACCGTCCCGTGCAACTGGCCACACTGGCGGCACGTCATGCGATGCCGACGATCTATGCCCTTCGCGAGTTTGCCGAAGCCGGCGGGCTGATGAGCTACGGATCGAACTTTACCGACTTGTTCCGTCAGGCCGGCACCTATGCGGGCCGTGTTCTCAAGGGCGAGAAGCCAGCCGACCTGCCGATCCTGCAGGCGACCAAGTTCGAGTTCGTTCTCAATTTGCAGACGGCCGAGGCGCTCGGCCTCGACGTTCCTGCCGACGCTACTCGCTCTCGCCGACGAGGTGATTGAATGAAGAGTTGGCCTGGCTGCACTTTATGGGTCGGCACTCTCAGACGGGTACAGAAGGCCGCCACCCCAGGCAGCCACGCCGCCAAACCGCCGACCCGTAACATGATGAGCTGGCGGCGTTTTCATGGTCACCTCGGTAGATCGTCGCGTCTGGTCGCCGATGCGATAGCCTAAAACCAGAGTTGAACGACGGCAAGGCGGCGCGAATTTCTCCGGTGTGCTCGGCGGCACGCCACCAGCGGCGGCGGCGCTCGAGGGCCTGCAGGTGTGTCGGCGACATGCCCAAAAACGGAAGCCAATCACACGCCTATTTGGTGCCGGGTCCAGGAGCCTGTCACGCTGGCGGGAAACGGACCGGCGTGCTCGAAGTCCGCCTGACCGCGCGTCAAGGCGCGGCCAAGCTCGATACGGTGGCCGCGTCCGGTCAAGAACTTCCTGCTGTTCGACTATCGAGGTGATCCGCGGCACGGCATCCGACGGGCAGATGTCGGGCGGCAACCTCTATCCGGCGCCGACCCTGCAGGTGTTTCCAGGCGAAACGCTGATCGTCCACCTGGAAAACGGCCTCATCGGACCTGACCATCCGGGATTACTTCAGTCCGCAATACACGCCGAAGGGTCGAGACCGGTTCCGATCTACCCGGAGCAAATGACCTCGTCGCCGTTGAACCTTCACATCCACGGTGCTCCACGTCAGTCCGAGAGGCAATGCCGACAACGTCCTGCTGCACATCCCGCCGGCATGTCCAACACCTACACCTACGATATTCCGAGGAACATGCCGCAAGGAGCGTATTGGTATCACAGTCACCTGCACGGCCTCACTGCGGCGCAGGCCTATATCGGGCCTTGTCGGCCTGCTCGCGATCGGACGCACGGACGGCAACCTGCCGCTCGTCACGGAGAACAGCATTCCCATCCGGAACATGGTGCTTCAATACAATTTCGTCTTCGATCGCGCCGAATGGTCTGGCGCAGCTCAACAACCCGTACTGGCCGCAGTTCGTAAGCTCGATAACGCCGCCGCAAGGGCGACGAGCTGGCGAACGGCACCTACCGCCCGTCTGCTCGCGCCGGTGAACTTCAACCAATCCAAGCCGGGAGACGAAATACTTTACCGTCTGGTATGCGGGGCCGCTCTCGATCCGCAACGCGCGCGGGCTCTTCCAGTTCATCCCAGCAATCTGCAGCGCTTCACCGCGCATGCGGGCAGTGCCGACCGGGTGTTGCCGCCAGATCCGTCGCTTCCCGACTACCCAGCGCGACGTGCAGTTCACGGTCAACGGCCAGTTCCAGCCGGTCATCAAGAGCAAGGCCGGCCAGACCGAGATCTGGGTGCTCGCGAATGTCAGCGACATCGCCTACATGAACGTCCAGCTGACGGAAACGGCAACCGGGCGGCATCCGCAAGATCGCCATCGTCGGCCAGGACGGAAATCCCTATCCCGCCGTCCACTATCCGTCGACCGACAACGGCACGCGGCTGCTCATTCCGCCGGCAAGCCGGTTCGCAATCGCCGTGACAATTCCTGCGGAAGGCGAGCTGGTGCTCGAGATGCCGCCGCGCGGAGGCGGCGCAAAGACGATCACCGCGCCCGGCGTGCTCTACACCAACAACGGCACGGACAATCCTCCGGCCGTGCTGGGCAGCCTGAGCGCGCTGCCCTCCGCCGTCAGCTATGCCGACGGGTTCTTCGTCTTCCCGACCCAGGTGCTGGCGAAGGCCGTGCCTTCGCAAGGCCCGGGCCGGACGACCGAGCTTCGCCGAAGGACAGGCGCTCGGCGCCTACACGTCCTTCGTCGAGCTTTCCGACAAGACTGCCGGACTTCAAGCGCGAGATCAGGATCTCCGGAGGATTTCTCAACAACCTGGCAAGCAGGGAGGACCCGAAAGCGTTCGTTTATGCCTTCGACGGCGGCGCATTTCCGAACGTGCCGCTGATCCAGCCGCGGCTCAATCTCGGTCGAAGAGTGGAGGTTCGTCAATCACAACAACGACGAGCATCCGATCCACGTCCACGTCAACGATTTCCAGGTGATCGAATACTACGATCCGACGACGGGACTGCGCACCGGCGCGGACAAGTTTCGGCATCGACAATGCCAACGCGCCGGCACCGACCATGCAGATCGACGAGAGCGTCATCGAGCCCGGCATTCTTGCGATCCGCACCAGGTTCGACGACTACACCGGTCTTTACGTGATGCATTGCCACCGGCTCAACCACGAAGACAACGGGCTGATGGCGCTCATCAACGTCATCCCGGCGATTTCCAGCTACGCGGTGGCGGTGCCAGGCGCTCCGGGCAAAGCCGCGCGAGGTGCGCGTCCTATGACGGCAACGGCGACCGGCTGCTCGCGACCGTCACCCCGTTTCCCGGCTATGAAGGCAGCGTCAGCGTGGCCATGGGCGACGTCGACGACGATGGCGTGTACGATCTGCTCGTCGGCGCCGGCAAGGATCACGCTCCCGAAGTCGTGGTCTATTCAGGCAAGGCCGGGAACGGAAAAAGTGCCTTCGCGACCGGAGCTGGCGCGCTTCCGGCCGTTCGCGGCCGAAGCGCGCGGCGGCATCAGCGTGGCCGCCGCGCAGATCGACGGGACGAGCGCCGACAACATCATCGTCGGCTCGGGTCCCGGCATTCCGAGCGAGGTCAGGGTTTACAGCTCGAAGCTGCCGTCATCGCCGGGCACCGCGCCGGCTCTGTTCGCGACGTTCAGCCCCTATGCCGGCGACCGGTCGGGCGTAAGCCTTGCCACCGGCTTCGTGGATTTTGCGACCGGCCGCCTACAGCATCGTCACCGCGCCGGGGCCCGGGGTCCCGGCCGAGGTGAAGGTGTTCGCCTTTTCGCTGCTCAAGCCGATCAACAACCGCGGCGGCCACGCCGCCGGCCACGCCGGCGTGCATGCGGCCGGGCCGAGCCAGCCGGCCAACACCGCCTCGTTCAAGCCGTTCGGCGACGCCTACCGAGGCGGCGTTTCGCTCGCGACCGGCTGGCTCGCAGGATCGCTCGGCGGCGCCAAACGGATCGTCGTCAGCCAGCTTGCCGGACGCCGGCACGGTGAAAGTGATTCTCCAGCGGCTCGGCCTTGGACGACGGGTCCTGCGCTCTACCTTCATAGCCCGAACGAGCATGGCCGCGCCCACCTTCCGCGATCGTGGGCTTCAATCCACGTTTCAAAGGAAATCCGGCGCGCATCATACCTACCGGGCGTTTGACCACAGTCCGACCTGCGTTCAAGCGCCAGCCACACCTCTGAAAACCAGGCCATGAGCGTTGTATCGGGTGAGTTGATCCATTCCCAGGCCTCAGCCCGACGACCTCCTGAATTAGATCTCCCAGAGTCACTCATCAGGGTTATGATCGGAAGCCATTATCTAACATGATCATGGAAAACCTACCACATGAGCATGGAAATCTATCCCCAGATCTTCCATCACGAACTCACCTCGGGACGGTGAAATTAACTTGCCTGATGTCTACGCTGATATGAAGCTCAACTGAGTAACGAAGCTGCCACGACTTGACAGTCAGGATCCATACAACGGCGAACTTTTGTCGAGAATACATCACCACAAGCACTAACGCACTCAAGGAGGCGCAGTTGTCACTTCATGGGATCGTCTAACCACGATCACCAAGCGCGAACCACTACCGCGCCATCTGGATACATAGTGATCGGCCGGGATTGCACATCAGGTTGAGCATATCACCGGACCAACTGACACCACAGCGCTATCCGCGCGGACATCAATCATGATACCGCGTTCTTCATTCATTGTTGGTCGATGGAACCAACCACCGCTGACCGATAATCACGTATTCACCGATGTTACCGCAACTCGATGCCGATCAGCGCACGTCGCTTCGGCTGCAGCTGCGTTCGCGCCGCCTGCTGTGAACAACGCACGGATTCATCAACACGCGGAAGAGCCTGATCACCGGCCTGCAAATACCCGCGCGGCTTAATTCCCGAAACCCAGAGCTGCAATGCTTCCGCTCGGGACTTTTCACACGACTTATCGATCGCTGCGACATGGGCGCAAAGTGCAAGCAGGGTACGTTTTTTCACGAACAAGCGACGTTTGCCCGCCAGTATTCCCGCCCGGGAACACGGGGTGCCGGCTCACATGACGGGCGGCGGGCGCGGTCTCGCGCCGAGCAGCGGCGGGCCGCCGCGGCCTTCCGGCGCTGTCGTATCCGCAGCCGCCGCGGAGGCTGCCAGATGCGCCAGGATCAGCTGGCGCTGGCGACACGGCGTCGGCCGCCTTGATTACTGATCGACCTGGAAGCCGGCAGAAGTCGTCCTGTCATCTCGGTCGCAGCCTCCCTGGTCGGCGCAAGCCGCTTGGGCTCCGGCCCGGCGGACGTTCTGACCTCCGGCGCGTCTCGATCCACGACCGCATCGGATCTGCCGAGCTGCCCGACCCCGAGATGGAGTCCGACGGCATGGCAGGAGCCCCGCGCTGGCGAGCCTGCCGGTCTCACCCCGAGGCAGCGGCGCGTCGGCGTCATCGGGGGTCGACGAGAACGGACCAGCTACAGCCTATGCAGTCCGGGCTGGGTCAGACTGCGGCGCATTTTCCGATCTCGGCGACCACGCGTGCACGTCCCAAGTCGGAGCGCATCGCTCCCGACGTGTTCCTGCCGATGGGCGGCCAACCTGCTGCCGGAGAACGAAGCAGCGATTGCGCACGCTCAGGCGAGACCCACCGGCATGACCCGCAGCGACGTCATCGGCCTCTTGTCACCGTTCATCGGCGGCGCGACACCGCCGGTGGCGGCGGCGCTCTCGATCGGCCAGCCCGGCCGGAAGGACCGGCTCGGTGCGCGTGGCGGCCGGTCGCCAGCGCCGCGACGAAGCTCGAGCGGGTCATGGAGGAGGTGCCCAACAAAAGCCCTTCCCGCACCACCTCGTGGGCGAGGAGAGGGGCGTCTCGATGTCGCTCGCCGGCGCGCAGACCAAGCTCGCCGTGTCCGTCGACGATGCGGGGCGTACGCATCCTGCGTCCCAGCATGGGCGGCTCGCCCTCGGCGCTGCATTCTCAAGAAGCCGGACGCACGCCCGCCTGCCCGGCGGCGTGCCGCGGCGAGGCCTTCTGCCTGACGCTGGCGCGGCGCATGGATGTCCGAGCGCCGGCGGTCACCACCGAGACTGGCCGGCGAGCGCACCTATCTGCTCTCAACGTCTTGCCTATTTCACGACCGCTGCCAATGTCGGCGGGCGCTGGCGCCGCCTGCACCGGGAGGACTACTGCCAGGCGCTCGCGACGACCGCCGTCTGGCCAGAGTGCGAGGTCAGCTCTACACCGGGACAGGCGGACCCACGTCTTGCGGGGCGCTGTTTCGAGGGTGACGCGGCGGCACCTGCCACGGCAGCCGACGTCAAGTGCGCCTGCTCGACATGGCGATGCGTGGTCCAACGCATCCTCGCCTGCCGCAACTTACCGACGCCCGCGCCAGGGCTGCTGGGCGATCATGATCCGCGGCAGCGGCAGCGTCGTCTCGCGCACAGCCGCCATCTCAAGGCACGTCATGTGCGGCGGGGTCTGGGGGCAGCGTCGCCGGGCACCTGTCGCAGAAGATCGCCGGCGAGTCGCGGCGATGCCCACCACCGCGGGCCGCCTGGCGGCAGCTCGCCCGCGGTGCGGGCTCAATCCCAAGCAGTTGCTCGACCGCGTCCGCCACCTTTATTCAGTCGGCGTTAGCCGAGGCGCACGACAGCACGCAGAAGCGGGGTCGCCGCCATATCCGCCAGAGGACCGCCACGCCATCCTGGAGCAGACGCGGCGGGCGGTCAGGCAGCAGGCACGCTTCGCTGCTGGCACAACTGCAGGCCGGACGGCGGGCCTATACGCCAGGCGAAGCCGCGAACGGCGGCGTGACGCCGGGAGGCCGGAAGTGTTCGGCCGCAGCCACCAGCGCATAACTTCATTTTGATCTGATGCCGCGTCTTTCAGGTGTTCAATGCTACATATCACACGCCATCGCTCTAAGGGGCGCCCGGAAGGCGATTGCGAGGCGGGCAAGGGCTGTGGTGTCCCGGTACTGTTGGCGACTGGCGCGGGGAGGTTCCGCGCGAGACCACTCACTCACCGGGTAACGATGACCGATACCATCGTGGCGGGATCGATGCGATCCTGGAGGGCACGCGGACAACGGCGCGCGCAGGCCAAGGCCGAAATCCGTGGGCATATGCCGAGGCGGCATTTCCCGTCGCTGCAGAATACAGACGCCCCACGCAGGTCGGACTCGTCTGGGTTACCCGAAATAAATCGCACGCCAAGATGCCGTGGTGCGCAATGAACGCAGAGCGAGGCTTTGGCCTCGGCGGCCACAGATCGAAGGCGATCACGCGTCGGTCATGACGCGCCGATCTGGTGCGTCACGCCGTCAAGCGCCACCAGCGCTCACGCTCCTCTCGGGGAGGCGAAAGCGGGAGTGGGAGGAGGAGAAAGGAGGGAGAGGAAGGAAGTGAGTAGGGGAAAAGAGCGGGATCTAATAGAATTGAAGACAACGCCACAGGGGATGTCTCAGCTTTGGCACACAACATAGGCATGACTTTACGCGTCTGCGACCCCGCACGGGGTCCAGGAAACCGCGGCTGCAGTATCGCATTGGCGGGCCCCAGAGATGCTACCACTGCCCACAGACATCATTAAAGGGTTTACGGCACGCGATTTTACCTTACCTATTTTGCGTTATTAACGTGTGGCTGTTGAAACGCGATCATCGAATGGTTTGTACTGCCGGGTCGTACCCACGTGCTTTACCACGCCACGAACTGGATCCTTTGGCGTGATCTTCCACGATCCACGGGAAAATGAGCGGTGGACCATAACTTCTTTACCACTGGAGGAACTTTTAGTACCCGAAAGATGTGGCTAGCACTCTTAGCACCAGCTCTTTGTCTGCTCACATACAGGAGCCACCCAACACTTTCAGCCTCCCACGCTGTGGCATGGGGCTGGGCCCGC
>ERZ1370068.1800-contig-11742_pt1 | contig 40301 bp, 35 predicted proteins | sample MGYA00561227_ERZ1370068 | MGnify/ENA primary metagenome ERZ1370068 (study PRJEB38410, sample SAMEA6850437) | metagenome | study: Metagenomic assessment of the ecological functions of the soil: analysis of the soil microbiota associated with the... | reverse complement strand
GTTACGTACTGCTGGTTTCGCTCGGCTCCCGCCGCAGCGGCTCGGGGCGGGTCATGGCCGAGGAGGCGCGCTGAGTGGTGGAGACGGCCGCCATCGCGGTCGCCAGGTCGGCCTCTCGATTCCTCGCCCGCGCCCAGGCCCCAAGGAGTCCTGGGGTCCCTCCCCAGCGCGCTTCTGCCAAACGCGCCGCGACTGCTTCGCTGGGCGCCTTGGCAGCCCGTTCTCTCAGATGGAAAAACATGGGACGCCGATACGCGAGACCAGCCCGCTTGGCGAGATCTCCTGCAGCGAGAGTCCAAGCTCTTTCCCTGCGGAGCCTGATCCGAGTTGGCTATGGGGTCCGGGCGGACGTGGCGTCCTCGCCTCGTTTCTCGCATGCCCGTGATGCTATCCGGACGAGCATCTGGAGCCGAAGCTACATTCCTCTGCATGGAGAACTTGGTGAGGGCGGCAGCACACAATATGGATTTGTTCTCCAGTGACAAAGAACGATTGGGTCACCGAATCTCGGGGATCTCCGCGAGCGGCGCCGACGCGGTGGGCGCGCAGTCCCGCGCGATAGCGGGGTCGTGGTGGAGCCGATCACGGATCGCGAGCGTCTCGACGACCCCGCCGCTGGGCCGTCTCCGCGCGCCCGAGAATCGCGACGCGCCGAGCGAGAGCGTGCGCGAGCGAGCGCCAATCGAAAGTATGGGGCCAGCTCGTCGAAGTCGCCCGCGCGCTGGGCGACGATATGCGCTCGCGCAGATCCAGCTCCGCCAACGAATCGGTGAGGTCTGTTGGTTCGCACGCAACCACGCCGCCGTCTGGAGCGGCATCGTGTTCGCGCCGTCGAGCGCGGTCGCGGTCATCGCGTAGAGAACGCGGCCAGTCCCGCTCGCTGGACGGAGTGACCCAGTTTGGCTCGGTGCTGACCCGCGTCCGAGTCGATTCGAACCGCGTCGGTCCCTCGAAGTGCTTTCCACCGCCACCTTTTTCGAGCTAGCGCCGTCCAATACGTACACCCTATTGGAGAGCGCCATGAAGCAAGTCGTCCCGCTTTTGCGCTCCGAATCACGACCGCGGCACTCGCGGCACGGCTTCGCTCGCGCGACCCTCGTCGTGTCCGGGGCGCTGGCGCTCGTCGCCCTCGTGATCGTGGGGGCGGCGCTCGTGACCGTGGCGGTGCTGGGGGTCACTCAGATGTAGACCGTGCGCGCGGGTTCGGGCGCGAGCGACGCGATGTGCTCGTCGGGGAGCCGGGCGCAATCGTTGTGGGTAGCCTCGCGAGGTGACTTCTCCCGGCCCCGCGCGCCGTACCCACCGCCGCCGGAACCGCGCCCGCGCAGGCGCTGGTGCTCATCGACGCTCAGGTGAACATGTTCGATCCGTCGGCTCCGGTCGCCTCGGGTCGGACGCGCTGATCGAGCGGCTGTCCTCGCTGCTCCAGTGGGCGCGAGCATCGCATCTCCCAATCGTGTTCGTCCGCAACTGCGTGGCCCGCCGGCGCCGTCGACGAACTCGGGACGCCGGGCTGGGAGCTGCATCCTGCGTTGCAGCCCGCCGTCGGCGATCTGGTGCTCGACAAGACGACGTGCAACACGTTCGCGAGCACGCCGCTCGCCTCCGAGCTGTCGGCGCGTCGCGTCGCGCGAGATCATCGTGGCCGGTCTCCAGTCCGAGTACTGCGTCCTCGAGACGTCGCTGGGAGCACTGAACCAGAATCTCGACGTCACACTGGTCACGGACGCGCACAGCACGTACGACGGCGGAGGCCGCGCCGCGCAGCGACGTTACCGCCGCTGTGAACGGTGTGCTCGGTGCCCGCTTGAACCTGAAGAGCGCCGACGAAGTCCGTCGCGGCTGACGCCCCACCCAGGGAGCGTTCTCCGCCGTGATGCTTCGCGACGACGTCCTGACTCGACGCGCCCCCCGCATGGGCGGCATCCTTCGCCGTATCGAGGCCATGAACGTCTCGGGCGCCGAGCGGCACTGGGCGCTGATGCCGCGCGAGCTGGCGCTGCGCATGCGACCCCGCGTCGTCCGCATCGGCGACGGGCTGCTGACCCTGATGGGCGAAGAGCGATTCGCTGATCCACAACCGCATGGTTGGGCTGGGTCGGTCTGGCGCCGCGGAGGAGTCGATGATCGACGTCGCCATCGCGACCCGTCGCGAGGCCGGGCTCGCGCTTCCGCCGTCATGCCAGCGCCAGGGCCCCAGAGCGAGGAGATCACGGGCTGGCTCTGACGCGCCGGCTTCGTCCCGAAGGGCGGGCACACCGTGCCGCTGCGACGCGGCCAGGGCGCGCGTGCCGAAGGTGGAGACGACCGTGCGGCGTGGCACGCGCTGCGCGCCCAGCGCCCGATCATCGTCGCGATCCACGAGGCCACGTTCGGCATGCCGCCGAGCCGGCGGGCGTGGGCGCTGCCGCGCCCGGCGCGCCGGGGCACGAGCACTATCCCGGGTTCGTAGGCGCTGACGCCGGTCGCGGTGGGAACGTTGCGCGTCGAAGGACGCCGGCGTGCCTCGGCGGGGGCGCCACGCCCGCCACACGCTGGCGCTTTCGCCAACGGCGCGCGCGCGCCGCCGTAGATCGCCGCCCGCCTGCGCCGCGCCGCGCGTCTCGGGTGCGCGTGGGTGTGGGTCGAGACCAGCCCTCCTGTTCCCGGCCGGCCCCAAGTGTCGCATCGCAACCCCATCCGGCTCGGATTCCGAAAGGTGGCGGACCGGCCGTCGTACTCCGTGGCGGGGATCGACGATGAGGACGCTGCGCGTCGCGCACGTGTCCGATGAAACGGAGGGCGGGTCCTGAGCCGAACGAGGCATCGCCGACGCCCCCGGAGGCGTGGAAGGACACACGATGCCCACGCTGCGTGAGATCGGCGAGTTCGAGCTGATCCGCCGCCTCGCGCGTGCGCGCTCGGCGTCACGCGAGGGACGGACGCCGTCGTGATCGGAAGCGGCGACGATGCCGCCAGTTTTGCGCCCGCGATCGGATCACGATCTCGTCGCGACGACCGATGCCTTCGTCGAAGGCGTGCACTACCTGCCGGAGTGGCAGGACTTCGCGGCGCTGGGCCGACGCCTCGCCGTCACGAACCTGAGCGACTTGGCTGCGATGTCCGCCACCCCGTCGTGGGCGATGCTCGGATCGGCGCGCGAGGCGATCACGACGTCGACGCGCTCATCGCCGTCCAGTCGGCGTTTGCCGACATGTTGGCCGAGCACGACGCCTCCGTCGTCGGCGGCAACGTCACCGCCGTTCACGACGCCGAGTGGTGGAGCGTGAGCCTCATCGGCGAAGCCGAGCGCGGTCGGGTGTGGACGCGACACGGCGCCAGGCCCGGCGATCTCGTCGCCGTGACCGGATGGCCCGGGCGTGCCGGCGCCGGCGCTCGGCTCGCGCGGGCGCTGGGAGAACGTGCGCGCGCTCCCGAGTGGCGCGAGTGCGCGGCCGCGTGGAGCGCACCCACCTCGCGCGTTCGTTTCGCGCAGGCGCTCGCCGCGGCCGACGCCGTGACCGCCGCAATCGACATCTCCGACGGCATCGCCGGCGACCTCGCCCAGCTCGCGCACGCGAGCGGCGTCGGCGCCGAGCTGCGGAATCGAGTTGGCCGGAGGATGCGGTCCTCGCCTCGCGCGGCCGCCGCGCTGAAGACGTCGGTGGACACGCTGCGTTTCGGCGCCAGCGCGACGATTACGAGCTGGTGCTCGCGATCGATCCCGCCGGGCGCGCGCGGTGTAGAGGAGATCGCGGCCCCGCGAGGGCGTCCCGTTCGGCGTCGTGGGGGTATTGAACGAGGCGTCGGGCGTCATCATGTGGCAACCGAATGCGGGAGCATCACGAGTGATCGGGCCCGGAGGGTACGACCACTTCGGGTAGTGGCGACGCGAGTGCGGTCCGAACGAACGGAGAGCCCTGCGACCTACTTCGCCTCTCGCCGATTCCCCGTTCGTCCCGACGCGGCGATGAAGAGATCGCTCTTCGGGCTCGCCCTGGCGGGCGAAGCGATCCTCGTGTTGCAGCAGCCAGCGCTTGCGCGGCAGCCCGCCGCCGTAGCCGGTCAGGCTGCCGTTCGCGCCGATCACGCGGTGGCAGGGAACGATGATCGCGATCGGATTCTGATTGTTCGCCAGCCCGACGGCGCGTGCGGACCTGGGCTGACCGATCGCCTTCGCGATTTGGCCGTACGTGCGCTTCTCCCCGTAAGGGATCCTCACCAGCTCCTTCCACACGGCGCCCTGGAACTCGGTGCCGACGGGATCGAGCAGGAGCGTGAAGCGGGACACGGCGCCGACGAAGTAACCCTCGAGCTGCTCGACGGCGGGCTTGAGCTCGAGGAGTGACGGCCCCCACCGTCGCGCCGGGGTAGGCGAGTCTCGTGCCGCGCGATCATCCGCTTGATGCTCTTGCGGTCCATGAACTCGAGGTGCCGAATGCCCCGCCCTGTCGTGGCTAGGAACAAGAGCCCGAGGGGCGATGACATGACGTGGTAGGCGAAGCGCATCGCCGAACGATACTCCACTCGTGACGGGGCCGCCAGAGTCCCGTGCGGGCTCCCCGGCGCAACGCGGCCTCGACTTTGGTGGCGGAGGGCCCGAGCTTCTAGCGCGTGACCGCCGTCGCATTCGAACGCTCCGCGGCCCCTCCGCGCTTGGTCGCGGTGGCCTGATGGACTGCGCTTCGGCGCCGTGCCGTAGACGGCGGTACGTGCCGGGGTCGGCCGGGAAGAACGCGTACTCGATGCCCTTGATGCGTCTCGGTCGTGAACGCCACCGGTGCCCCGTCGTGCGTCAGCGACATGAGCGATCCGGAAACGGCGAGTGAGCGGCAGCATCGCCAGCAGGTTGCGCGCGCCGGTCGCCACCGAGATCGAAAAGCGCCAGCGGTTCCGCCGCCCCACGTCGACGTTGCCGAATGTCGAGCCGTTGCGGCCGTCGAGCCAGGTCAGCATCTGCTTCGCGGACACGACCGGCACGCCGCGCGCCTGCGCCGAGCCGACGATCGCGTCCGAGCCGGGCGGTCCGGCACGTAGTCGAAGTGCATGTTGGCGGTGAACACGCCGTAGTAGCCTGCGGCGGCCGTGCGCGCGATCGAGCAGCGAGTCGCAGAACGTCATCGGGTAGCGTCTGGCCCGACTCGTCCGGTCATCTGCGTCGGCCGCCTGGTAGCAGTCGATGATCGAGCCGTCCGTGCTGCGCGAAGCGCATCGGCATGCCCGAGCCGGTGAACATGCCGGGCCGGTCGTTCACCCACGTCGGCGGCCAGTAGTAGTAGTTCGTGTCGAAGCGGATGCCGTGCGCGACCTCGATCTCGGCCTCGCGTGCTCCAGTCGCTCCACGCGATGCAGTGCGTGCGGTTCGTCGTGACCGGCGGGATCACGCCGGGAACGCCGCGACGAAGTTCGCCAGCTGGTCGAGAAGACCGTCGCGAGCGAGTCGTACGGGTTCCAGTCGGCGTAGCAGTTCGCTGTTGACGTGCAGCGCCACCTCGAAGCCGAGGTTGTTGTAGAACTGCGCCTGCGCGGTTGCGTGAACGTCGTGCCCACGTACTCGTAGCCGGTCGCGCGCACGCACTCCCAGTCGTCGACCGAGCAGTTCGCGCGTGACTCTGCTGGCGATAGATGTCGAACCGCGGCGCCATGCCGGTAGTCGCCGTGGTTGTCGCCGGTCATGATCGACCACCGCCTTCTAGCCCTTCGGCAAGTACCAGAAACGCGGCAGCGGCTTGCGGTGCGAGATTGCCCTGAGCGGATGAGCGTTCGCCAGCAGCCGCTGCTGCTCGTCGGCCTGCGGGATCGCGACCTTGTTCAGGTCGACCCAGTCCGGCTGCGGGTCGCCCGCCTTGGCGTTCCGAAGAACAGGTCGTCGGGGCGGATCGGCGCGATCTGCCGTCGCGCTCCTGGCCCGCCCACGCCGGATTGCCCTGGCGCGTGTAGACGACCGAGCGCGCGAGGTCGAACGTGAAGGCGATGGCGCCTGCCGCCGTTGGCGCCGACGGTACGCGTCGTCACCGCGGGGTTCGAGGTCGCGGTGGTCGGCGTTCGAGTAGAGCGTGGCGACGGCGGTGGCGCCGTTCAGCGTGTAGCGGTCGGCGGCGCCGTGGAACTGCATGGTCTCGCCGACGATGCCCGCGCCGGCGCCGCTCGCGGTGTTGACCTTGAGGTAGGCGTTGGACAGCGTGCCGCCGCGTCGGTGAGCCCGAGCAGGCCCGCGAGCTGCTTGTCGGGACGCAGCGCGATGAGCGTTGCCGCCGGCGTTCACCCAGCCGGAAAGCATCACGACCTGAGCGCCGTCAGCGGGACGTGCGCCGAGGACGACGACGTCGTAGGCGTCGAGCGTCGTCGGCGTGACGATGGAAATATCCATCGCGGCGAACTAGATTGAAGCCCTTCGGCGCGCAGGATCTCGACCGGGATAACGGCTGAACGGATTGGAGGCGGCGCTCAGCACGAGCACCGGGCCGCCAGGCCCATCATCGGGCGCCGGCGATGGTGGCGGCGAGGTCGTGAACGACCAGGTAAAGTCCTGGGCGAGGGCGTTGCCGGCGAGGTCGGTGATGTGCGGCGTTCGAGCGCCACCGGACAGCCGAGCGCTGTACGTGCTCGAATACGCCAGCGGCGCGTCCGGCGTTACGAGCGCCGTGTGTCGCGCGAAGTCGTAGAGCACCGTCGCGAGCACGGGAGTACGTGAGGGATCGTGCAGCATGACCGTCGACTCCGTGACGGTCTCGCGTTTGAGCGCCTCGCTGAACGTGGCCGACACCTTGCCGGCCACCGGAACGTTGCGCGCGTTCGTGAGCGGCGAGGTCAATTGAACGGTCGGGGGCCTTGTGTCTGCACCCACCGAGGCCAAGAACATGGCGCCGAACAGCAACACCGGTAGCTTTGCCATCACTCCACCTCCCCTGGAGCGGATCGACGAGTCGTCGCGATCGGCTCCTCGGGGGGCGCGGCCTCACACTAGATCAACATCGAACCTCATTCACGCACCATGCATGCCGTGTGAGTTCGATGCCGTTACCAAGACCACATCGCGCGAATGGAATGATGAGCAGGCGCAAGCAAACACGCGGTTCGTCAGGGGTTGAACGCGAGGAGGGAAGCGCCGCGGGAACCACGTGTCCACTTCCGCGTACACGGCTGATGCGTGAGCGATCGCGCGCAATTGTTTTCGTAAGAGCCGAAGGGAGCGCCGCGGGGAGGAATGACGAAGGATCACGGCCCGACCGTCACGGTGGAGCTCGTTTCGCGCGGCCGAGGGTCGTCGTCGTTCCCGTGACGTACCAACGCAGACGCTCTCATGCGCGTAGGAACAGACTACGCTCGTCGTACTAGGACTACTAGTGCTTTGACATAACTCGTCCGCCCTTCGTGCAATTTGCCGATACCAAGGCTCGGGTGATCCCCTACCAACTCTCGGGTAATCACCTGATCCGGTGTCGGCGAGGCGTGTAGAAATTAGGCGGCTCAGTCCGGAGACCCCGGCCGAGGGAGGGGGACGATCCGCGGGGTCCGGGCGCAGTAATCGATCCAGGCCTGCCCAAAGTGCTCGGACAGCAACCGCTCCTCCCGTCGCACCCGCCGCCGAATCAGCCCGCCGAAGACGACCGGAAGGACGAGGGTCACGAGGCTTGGGAACGCCAGGCCGAGCCCACGTTGGCGAGCCACGACCCCAGGTAGCCGGGGTGGCGGACCAAGGCATACGGGCCGGTCGTATGCAGCGGGTGCCCGCGCTGCACCACCACCATCGGCGAGAAGCGCGAACCGAGCGCCGCCATCGCGAGAATGCGCAGCGTGAGCCCGACGGCGACGAGGCCGATGCCGATCCACCCGAGGCCTAAGCAACGCGGGCCGAGCGAGCACGCCGAATCGCTCGCCACGCGGCCGACAGCGGCGCCGTGACGAGCGGGGATCGCGGAACAGCGCCGCAACTCCCGCGTGGCTCGGCGGCGATGGCCTTCGGATCGTGTGCGCGCACCGGACGCAAGCACGGCCAACGCGACGCCGGCGATCGCGGAAACCAAGAGCAGCGCGAGCGCCCGCGGATGGTGCAGCAGCGGCGAAACGCCGCCGAGCGCGATCGCGAGCATCGCGGCCTCGAGCGCAGCGACGACGATCGCGCCCAGGGCGGCGACCGCGGGCGAGCCCGAAGCCTTGCCCGTATTGGGGCGCGACGAGGATCGCCGATCTCTGGTAGGCACGATCGCGCAACATACCAACTTGGCGCGTTGCGTTCATGCTCGTACGCTCGGCGCCACCGCGCACGACGCTCATCGCCCCGGAGGACGCCAGTGGACTCGCTCGCCCCGCTGCACCCGCTGATCGTTCACACGCCGATCGCGCTCATAATCGCGTCACTGTTCTTCGAGATCGTCGGCCGCGCCACGGATTCCGGCGTGGTGGCGGAACGCCGCGTTCGCGATGCTCATCGTCGGGACGCTCGGGGCGTGCGCGGCGGTCGTGTCGGGGGACCCGGCGGCGCACCGCGCCGACGAGCTGCAGGGCGTGCCCAAGGAGGCGATCGAATCGCACGAGGACGCGGGCAAGATCGCGATGTGGATGGGTCTCGGCGCGGTCGTCACGCGCGCGATCGCGGGCGGCATGGGGGCCGCACGGCCCTGGGTCGCGGGGATCGCGCTGTTGCTGCACGTGTTCGCCGCGAGCGCCGTGGGGATGGCGAGCTATCGCGGCGGGAAGTTGGTCTACGAGCACGGCGCCAGCGTGCGGGTGCATGGCGAGCTGGTTCGCTCGGACCTGCCGCACATGCAGCGCGTCGATCCGCACGCTCCGGAACGCGCGGCGCCCGCCACCGCGCCCTCGACGGGAAACGGGACGGGCGCGACCGCGACCGCGTCCGGGCGCTGAACGCGCCGTTCTCGCGTCGCCGCCGCGCCCGCTCCGACGCTACTTGTCCTTCGGCGTGACCTTGCTTGTGTCCTGCGGTGCCGGCACCGTGATGCCCTGCGTCGAATCCGCGGCTCGCGGGCTTGGTCGCCTGCTTCCGCCGCTCGATTTCCTTCTGCAACATGCCCTTGTTGAGCACCACGAACTCGACGCGCCGGTTCTGCAGCCTGCCGGCGTCGGTGGTGTTGGGCGCGATCGGCCGACTCGCCCCATAGCCCTTGGTCACGTACTGATCCGGCTTGAGCAGCAGGAACTTGGCGAACAAGTAGGTGCGCACGGAGTCGGCACGGGCCTGGCTCAGCTTGTCATTCACCTTCTTCGAGCGCCTTCGAGTCCGTGTGCCCGCCGATCTCGATCTTGAGCTCCGGCCACTTGGACAGCAGGTCGCCGACGGTATCGAGTGTCTCGAACGACTCGCTCTTGAGGGTCGCCTTGCCGGTCTCGAACTGGATGTTCGCGGATCCGGATCATGCCGGTGTCCATCAGCTCGATCTCTCGCTCCATGTAGTCGATCGGGCATCCGGTCGACGTCGACGCGCAGGCTGGGCGTCGTATCCGGGCACTTGTCGAGCCCGTCGGGGACGCCGTCGCCGTCGCTGTCGATCGGGCAGCCCTCGTCGTCCACCGTGGCGCCCGTCGGTGTGCTCGGGCACTGGTCGAGCCCGTCGAGCACGCCGTCGCCGTCGCTGTCGTGCGGGCAGCCGACCGAGTCGACGGTGGCGCCCTTCGGCGTGTCCGCGCACTTGTCGAGGCCGTCGTACACGCCGTCGCCGTCGGCGTCCTGCGGGCAGCCCGCTGGCGTCGATGGTGGCGCCCTTCGGCGTGTTCGCGCACTGATCGAGGCCATCCAGCACGCCGTCGCCGTCGCTGTCGTGCGGACAGCCCTTGGCGTCGACGGTGGCGCCCTTCGGCGTGTCGGGGCACGCGTCCTGCGGTCGGGCACGCCGTCGCCGTCGGTGTCGCGCGCCTTGGCGCCGATCGCCCACGTCAGTCCGGCCGTGGCGATGATGTTGTTCGACAGCACGTCGGTGACCTTGTCCTTTGACAGCCACGCGACATCGCGCGCCTCGAGGCGCAGCGCGAAGGCGTCGGTGAGCCAGAAGTTGAGCCCGCCGGCGAACTCGGCGTTGCCCTGATTCACCTCGCCCGGCGGGGTCGTGAACGAATCGTCGCCCGACCGGCGCACGGTGAGGGCCGCGTTCGGGTCGTCGGACGCGAGCTTCGAGAGGCCGGCGCCGACGGACAGGAATGGCGAGCCGAACAGTCCGGCCCACGGCGTGAACACGACGTTCCCCGAGGCGTGCCAGAACGATCCGTCGGTCGCCGCCTGCGAGTTCTCCTTGGTCGCCGACGTGCCGCCCGCCGCCTCGAGCCCGAGCCACCGGCTGTACTGCCAGCCGCCGCGGGCGCCGTAGTACGCCCGGTCCAACAGCGAGCCGTTCGGAAAACGATAGTTGCTGTCGTAGATCGTCATGCCGACGGCGGGCGAGACGTAGAAGTAGCGGGCAACGGGGTCGGCCGCCGCCGCGGAGAAGCCGAGCGGGAGCGCCACGGCAATCACCGCGAGGCCAAGTCGCAGACGCATGAACTCCTCCTCACCCGGCCGCTTCCCGCCGCCGCCGTGGGTCGGTCATAGGGAAAGCAGCCGGTGCGAACACCCGATCACGTGGCCGATGCGGCACCGGGGACGAGACCTTTAGGGTTGCGTTCCGGGCATCCGTGCGCTGGCCGAAGGCGGGGGACGATAGCCGGGAGACGGGGTTGCCGGCAAGCCTGGATCGCGGTGCAGTGGGAGGTCATGCGTAGCGAGTTGCGGCGGCGCGAACCGAACGAGGCCAGAGCGGCGGCTCAGCGACGCTTGGCCTTCCGGGCATCAGACCACTGCAATCGGCGGTATCCCTCGGGAATCGTCCAGGCCGAGTCGGGAATCTTGCTGCTGGACTCGACCCAATAGGTCTCCCACGCGTAGTGGCCGCTGGACGAAAGCGTCTCGTATGTCGCGTCGGCGGCCAGGGTCAGGCCACTGACCTCGGCCGACGCGCCGATCACCATTTTCGCGAACGCCCTCCCGAGGACATCGGGGACGGAGGCCAACACGACGCGTTCCAGTTCCGCCGAGTACTTGGGGACGGAGAGCGCGGCCGCCATCCAGCGGTTGTTCTGCATCCGCGGGCCGGCGGTCACGGTCACGAGGGTGCAGTGATAGTCGGCGATGAGCCTGTCCTGCCACCCCTTGGTGACGCGGATCGAGTCGTTGATCGACGCCACGAGCTGCATCCACGCGGCCCTCTTCTCGTCCGTGACGTTCGCCATCACCTCGTGATAACGCATCGCGTTCAGGCTGTCGACGATCGAGTCCGCCTGCGCGACCGGGCCCTCCCAGTACGCCTGGAGATCGTGGTCGACGATCGCCACCCGCTTCTTCCGAGCGTCGTACAGGTATTCCCGACCATCCGGCGCGGTCATCCGCGTGCGATGTGAGGAAAAGTAGTTCGCGCGCGTCACGGTGTCGCCGCTGACGAGCGTGTAGTGCGCGTGGAGCGTGACGTCGGCGAACGCTGGCGTCGCCGCGAGTGCGAGGGCGGCGACGAGGACGCACAGGGTCCGTTGCGGGGACAGTGGTCGCACGGAGTCCTCCAGAGTGAGCGCTTCCGGTCGTGAGGGCCGCCAGACTAGCACGACGGTGGCGGACGCCGAATCTCGGGGCTCGGGTCGGGTCCGCATCGTGCGGCGCCGGCGGCGCCGGTCACCCTCGACCACCAGCTCGTGCTTCGCCCCAGTCGATCGTGAGCACGCGGTCCTTGAAGAACAGCCCGGCCAGGATCGCGTCGCGCCTCACGCCATGGCGCCACATCTCGGCCGAGTCGAGCGCGCCGTACCACGCGGGCAGCTTGGTCCTGTTGACCTGTCCGACCGTGATCGTCGGCACGGTGACGGCGTACCAGGGTCGGCCCTGTAGGTATTGCCCCGCGCCCTTCACCATGCGTGACATCGCGCCGGGCTTGAGGCCCAGCTCGTCGAACACCTCGGGGGCGCCGACGCCGGCGCCGGACAACGCGGTCTCGACGATCATCGCCATCGGCCGGCCCTGGGCGATCGAGCCGAACACGGTCATCTCGCTCTCGCCCCAGATCTGGAAAGGAATCCGCTTGGCACCCGCGCGTGGGGTGAACGCGACGCCGGGGCGGCGCAGGGTGAGCTTCTGCTTCTTGAAGTCGAGCGTCGGCGTGAACCTTCGCAGCAGGTTGAGCCCGATGACGCCGGCGAGCTTCGCCGTGCGGGTTCACCTCGAGGCTCCACTTGCCGAGGCTGAGCACGCCCGCCGGGCAGTTGCTGATCGAGATGCCGCCGATCTCGAGCGTGCGCACGAGCGCCTGGTCGACCGGCATGCGTCCGCCGTTCCACAGCGTCGCGACCTGGCCGGGAACCGGCGTGACCTTCTCGACGCGGAACGCGGCCTCGTCGAGCAGCAAGTCGCTGGCGCCGGTGTCGACGGCCATCAGCACGTTCTGGCCGTTGAGCTTCGCCCTGATGATCGCGACGGGGAACACACTCGTGAACGGCACGGTCACTTCCTGCGGCCCGTTCACCTCGTACGGATCTTTCTCGACGAGCTTCATGAGCAGCTCGTGTCGGCCTTCCTGGCCGACGGCGGGCGCGAGGTCGGCGGCGGCCTGCCACCGTCCGAGCCTCAGGCGCGCCGCGAACAGGTCGGCGATCACGAGCTCGTCGCTCGGGCTCGCCTGGGACAGCAGGCTCTCGGCTTCGGCCGCACGATCCTCGAACAGCGCCATCTTGCCGAGGCCCGGCCTCGGCCACGTCGTCGCCGGGCGCCAGCTCGAGCACGCGATGAAAGAACGGCTTCGCGTCCTTGAAGCGCGCGAGCCTGAGCAGCGCGACGCCGACCGAGTCGAGCTTGGCGGGATTGTTAGGATGGTCGGCGGTGTCCCGCACCGCGAGCCGCAGCATGAGCTGGGCCTCCCGGTACGAGTTGTCAGGCTGCAGCCAGTCGGCGCGCGCGGGCGCGACGACGAACACGAGGATGGTGGCGAGGAGAAGGCCGAAGGCTCGTTCGCGCATCCTGAGCTAGGCCCCGAGGAACTTGCGTGCGGTGCGCAGCAGGATCTCGGCACCGATCTCGAGCGAGGCCTCGTCGACGTCGAAGCGCGGATGGTGATGCTCGTGCGTCAACCCGCGCGACGCGTTGCGCGATCCGACCGCGATGAAGCAGCCAGGGACCTTGGCGAGGAATGCGGAGAAGTCCTCGCCGCCCATCGTGCGCACGTCCGACCGCACGTTCTTCTCCCCCACCACCTCGATTGCCGCCTCGCGTGCGATCGCGGCCATCGCCGGATCGTTGACGGTGGGCTGGTTGTGGCGGTGGTAGTCGATGGTGGCCCGGCATCCGTACGCCGCGGCGACGCCCTCGACGATGCGCTCGAAGCGCTCGGGCAGCGCGCGCCAGACCTGCGGGTCGAACGAGCGCGCGGTGCCGTTCATCCACGCCGACTCGGGAATGATGTTGAACGCCGTGCCGGCCTGGAGGCGGGTCACGCTCACGACAACCTCCTGGAACGGATCGGTCTCCCGGCTCGCGATCGTCTGGAGCGCGGTGACGATGTGGGCGAGGCACAGCACGGGATCGATGCCGTAGTGCGGCATCGCGGCGTGCGCGCCCTTGCCCGTGACGGTGACGGTGAACTCGTCCACCGCCGCCATGAACGGGCCCGGCGTCACGCCGACCTTGCCGAGATCCAGGTCCTGCCACACGTGCAGGCCGAACGCGGCGTCGGGCTTCGGGCCTCGAGCACGCCGTCGGCGATCATTGCGCTTCGCGCCGCCGCCGTTCTCCTCCGCCGGCTGGAAGCACAGCTTCACGGCGCCCGGCATCGACGGCGTCTGGCCGATCAGCTGCTTCGCGACCCCGAGCAGGATCGAGGTGTGGCAGTCGTGCCCGCACGCGTGCATCTTGCCGGCGTTCTGCGAGCGATACGGCACCTCGTTCTCTTCCTGGATCGGCAGCGCGTCCATGTCGGCGCGCAGCAGGACGGTCTTGCCGGGGCGCTGGCCGGTGATCGTCGCGACAACGCCGGTGCGGCCGATGCCGCTCTTCACGGTGAGCCCGAGCTTCTTCAATCGCTCGGCGACGAGTGCCGACGTGCGCAACTCCTCGAACGCCAGCTCGGGGTGGGCGTGGAGATCGCGCCGCGTGTCGATCATCTCCTGGACGTCGGCGCTCGAAATCGTCGTGGGGGCTGTGGTCACGGTGAGCCTCGGGGAATCGGGGGATTGATGCAGGGGGATGGTGAAGCGCCGGACATGATAGCAAGCGCCGAGGCCGCGTTCGACCCGGGCGCGCACCGCGGGCGCGTGCGGCGTCCGGCGGAAAGCGCGCGAGCCGGAGCAGGGGGCGCTCCGGCTCGGCGCGTGCGGGTACGAGCCTGCCTACTTCTCCAGCAGCTTGCGGCGCTCGATCTCGCGCTTGAGCGTCTCGCGGTTGAGCACCTTGAACTCCACGCGGCGGTTCTTCGAGAGGTTCAGGGCCGTCGTGTTCGGCACGATCGGCGACGACTCGCCGTAGCCCTTGACCGTGAACTGTCCGGCCTTGAGCTCGGGGAACTTCTGCGTCAGGTAGTCGAGCACGCTTTGCGCGCGCTGCTCGGACAGCTTCTGGTTGAGCGCCTCCGAACCGCGCGAGTCCGTGTGGCCGCCGATCTCGATCTTGAGCTCCGGCCACTTCTTGAGGATCGTGCCGACCTCGTCGAGCACCGGGTGCGACTCGGCGAGCAGGGTCGCCTTGCCGGTCGTGAAGTTGACGTCGTGCAGGCGGATCATGCCGGTGTCGAGCAGCTCCGTCTCCTTCTCGGTGATCTCGATCGGGCAGCCATCGACGTCGACCCGCAGCCCGACCTGCGTGTCCGGACACTTGTCGAGCCCGTCGGGCACGCCGTCCTTGTCGAAGTCGCTCGGGCAGCCGACGCTGTCGACCTGGGCACCCTTCGGCGTGTGGGGGCACTTGTCGAGGCCGTCGTACACGCCATCGTCGTCGGCGTCGCTCGCGCAGCCCTTGGCGTCGACGGTCGCGCCCTTCGGCGTGTCGGGGCAGGCATCGAGGCCGTCGGGAACGCCGTCGCCGTCGGAGTCCGCCGGGCATCCCTTCGCGTCGACCTTGGATCCCTTGGGCGTGCCGGGGCACTGGTCGATGCCGTCGTAGACGCCGTCGACGTCGGAATCGGTGGGGCAGCCATTGTCGTCGACCTTGGCGCCCTTCGGCGTGTTGGGGCACCTGTCCTTGCGGTCGGGCACGCCGTCCTCGTCCGTGTCGCGCGCCTTGCCGCCGATGGCGAAGTTGAGCCCGGCGCTCACGACGTAGTCGTTCGACGCGAGGTCGCCCGGCGAGCTGGCCGGCAGCCAACTGATGCTGCGGCCCTCGATGCGCAGGCCGACCGCATCGCTCAGCCACCACACCACCCCGGCCGCGATCTCGCCGTTCCCCTGGGTGTCCTTGCCGCCGCCCGACGACTGCTTGAGCTGGCTCGCGCCGCCGCCGATGCTGATGAACGGGTACCCGTGGCGGCCGTCGACGATGCGCCACATCAGATTGGCCGACCCGTGCAAGTAATCGAAGTCGTCGCCGTTGACCGTGTCTTCCTGGGTCGGTGTGAAGCCGCCGGCGAGCTCGAGGCCGAACCACTTGGGAACTGCCAGCTGAGACGGCCGCCGAGGTAGAGGGCGTCCTTGAGCTCGCGGTTCGTGACGACGTTGCGATCCTTGTCGAAGATCGTGTAGCCGCCGAGCATGCTGAACTCGGCGCGCTGGCCGACGGGCTCGGCCGACGCGGTGCCGACCGCGAGCGCGGCGGTGAGCACCAGTGCAACGGCGGCGAGACGAGCGCGCATGGCAACCTCCCTGTGACCGTGGGCGCACGACGGTGCCGAATCGGCCTCGTCGCGGAGCGTCGAGGGAGGACCATAGCCATGGGGACGAGGCCGGGCAAGCCCGCGTTTTCAGTCGTCAGAACGTCGTCTGCAGCTGCAGGAACCCTTGTCATGCACGAACCACACGTCGTACGGCTCGGGATCCAGCTCGATCCCTCGACGCCCGACACGGCGACGCGCCCAAAGCGCGCGATCAGGCCGATATAGGCGCGCGACTCGGTGCGGGTGCCGTAGCTCGGCACGTGGTACGGACCATCCTCCCCGATGCCGATCCGGTCGTAGAGGCCGCCGGCCCGGGCGGCGAAGCGCGGCGTGAACGCGTACGTGCCCTCGAGCGTCACCATGCGATCGATGCCGCCGAAGTTGCTGGGTCCGAACGGCGGGCCGTGCCGCGTGTCGCGCACGATGTAGAAATAGTGCGACTCGGCGGTGAGCTGGTCGCCGAACGTCTTACGCAGCGCGCCCTCGACGAACCACATGCGGCGGAAGTTCTCGGCGTCGTCGACGGAGCCGTCGACGGGCGCGTCGGTGCTGAAGGCCTGCTGGTTGTAGGTGCGCGCGTCCCACTCGAGGCCGAGCGCCTGCACCTCGAGCGACGCCTCGGCCAGCGTGCCCCACAGCGTCTGGATGCGCTGCGGCACCGGCTGGGCGTAGTCGATCACGCGCTTGCGGGACGGCGTCAGGTAGCGGCCCGACGCCTCGAAGCGCAGCGCACGCTGGCGCGCGACGTAGTGAAGCCCGGGCTCGTACGGATGCCGCTCGTACGGCTCGGACGTGCCGCCGACCTGGCTCTGCCGGAACGCCCACAGATTGTTGAACACGTCCTCGAACGCGAACGCCAGGTCGAGCTGCTGCGCGGTGGTGTCGGCGCCGAGGGACCACGTCAGCGCGAAGTCCTGTCGGCTCTTGTCGAACAGCGGGCGGAACCAGGCGCCCGGCGTGCCGTAGTGCGTGGTCGGGAACCGGAACTGGAAGTCGACATAGTTGTAGTGCTGGATGTCGGTCTCGGATTGGCGCAACAACAACCCGAACTCGGCGTGATCGCCGAGCGGCGCGTGCAGCTTGAGGTCGGTGTTGACGAACCATTCGCCCGACGTCAGGCAGCCCTGCGCGGTGCGCAGCGCCATGCGCGAGTGCTCCCACTCGCCGCGCCACAGCAGCGGCGTCCGCGTCAGGTAGTGGTCGAGCATGCTCTCGTCGTCGAACTCCGTGGCCTCGGGATCGAACGTCGACCACTCTTCGGTTCCCGCGCGGACTAAGGGCGGGCGGACGATCGAGACGATCGCGACGAGCAGCCAGACCGCGACGGGCGCGAACGCGCGCCGCGCCTTGGACCTCATGCGCCTCGACTGGTCGCGAGGGCGGTGCGGGTCTCGTGGACGCGGGCGACGAAGGCGCGCGCGCGTCGCGTGATCTGTGCGAAGTCGCCCGCCAGTGCGAGCGCGGGATCGGCCAACGCCGCGCCGAGACCGATGCCGACGCACCCGGCCGCGAAGAACCCGGCCAGGTTGTCGAGGTTCGTCCCGCCGGCGGCGAGCATCGGCACGTTGGGGAGCGGGTCGCGGATGACGCGGATGTAGTCGGGCCCGCCCGCGACGCCGACCGGATACACCTTGATGACGTGAGCGCCCGCGGTGTGCGCCGTGATGATCTCGCTCGTCGTGTAGGCGCCGGGCAGTACATCGCGCCGGCGTCGAGCGCGACCTGCGCGACCTCCGCCGAGAAGTTGGGCGCGATGATGAAGCGGGCGCCCGCGTCGAGCGCGGCCTGGCCTGCGCCGCCGTCAGCACGGTGCCGGCGCCGAGGATCACGCCGTCGCGCTTCGCCACCTCGCGCATGACGCGCGTCGCGTCGGGCACGGTGAAGGTGATCTCGAGCAGCGGGAGCCCGCCGTCGGCGACGGCGAAAGCCGCGCCGAGCGCCGCCTCGGGCGTGGCGGCGCGGATCACGGCCACCAGCCGGTGCTCCTCGAGGGCGGTCAGCGCGAGAGGTCGGGTCATGGGACGCTGAGGGTAGAGGCTGCGGGACCTTCGTTCAATAGGCCCGCGGCGCCGAGGCGCCTCGGCCGGGTCGGGGCGCGAGCGCGTCTCCTGCGCCGTGGCCTAAGCCGTGTGGCACAATGCCGCGCCATGAGGAGCGACCCCTCACCCCCGCGCCGGCCGCTCGTTCGCATTCTGATGATCGCCGGCGGCGCGATCGTCGGCCTGATCGTGATCGCGTGTGATCACGCTCGCGATCCTGTTCCCGCCCGCCAAGGTGCGGGCGCTCGTGTCGCAACAGCTGTCGCGCACGCTCGCCCGCGACGTTCGGTTCGAAAACGCCTCGCTGGGATTGTTTCCCCCGGTACGGCTCACCGTATCGAAACCGGCATTGGCCGAGGCCGGAGGGTTCGAGCGCGGCACCGCGTTCCAGGCGGCGTCGATCCACCTCGACCTCGACGTGCTCGCGCTGCTCGCGCGCCGCGTCGTGGTGCGGCGGCTGGTGCTCGATCAACCGGGCATTCATCTCGTCTTGAGGCCCGACGGCACGACCAACTTCGACAACCTGATGAAGGCGCCGCCGTCCGCGGGCGGCGCGCCGGGCAAGCCGACACAGGGCATGGACGTGCTGATCCAGGAGCTGGTGATCCGGCACGGGCAGCTGCTCGTCGACGACGTGAAGGCCAACGCGCGGCGATCGGATCACGATCGACTCGCGCATCGCGCTGTCGGCCGACCAGGGCGGCAACCGTATCGGGACGCTCGGGTCGACGACGCTCACGAACTTCGCCTTCGGCACGCTCGCCACGGCGCGCATCGCAGATCTCAACCAATCGCTCGCCAAGCTCGAGACGCGTATCGACCATCGCGGCAGGTTCGACGTCGCGCGGAAGCGGCTGGCGCTCGAGAAGCTCGACCTGGGGCTGGGCAAGGCGCAGATCGGCGTGTCGGGCACCGTCGACGACGTCGGGCCCACCGCGCGTCTCGATCTCAAGGCCAAGGGATCGAACATCGACTTCGGGGACGTGCTCGGATACGTGGCCGCGGCCGACGCGAAGGCCTTGCACGGGATCAGCGGCTCGGGGCGGATGGACTTCGATCTCGGCATCCGGGGCGGCATGGGGCCGGCGGAGACCAAGACGGTGACGGGCGCGCTCGCGGTCAAGGATGCGGCGTTCCGCTACCCGGGTGCTCCCGCCGGCGTGGACGCGCTCAACTTCACCACGCAGTTCGCGCCCGACTCGCTCGGGATCGGTGATCTCACGGCGCGCGTCAGCGGCCAGCCGGTGCGCGCGACACTGTCGATGACGCGCTTCACCGACCCGCTCGTCGCGTTCACCGTGAACGGCAACGTCGACCTGGCCGCGGTCGCGCCGCTCGTCGCGCCGAAGGACGTGAAGCTCACGGGTCACGCGGTCGTCAACGCCAGCGGCCGCGGGCGGGCAAAGGATGCGGCGGCGATGGCCGTGAGCGGCGGCGCGCTGCTCCAGAACGTCAGCGTCGAGTCGCCGCAGCTGCCGCGCAAGGTCGACAGCGTGAACGGCGCGCTGACGTTCTCGCAGACGCACGCGACGGTGAAGGACCTGACCGCCAAGGCGGGACAGAGCTCGTTCACGCTCAACGCCGACGTCGTGCGCCCGCTCGCGCTGATGGCGAAGCCGGGGTCGACGCCGCCCGCGGAGCTGACGTCTCGACTTCCGTTCGCCGTATCTCGATTTGGCGGAGCTGTTGCCGCCGGCGTCGGGTCCCGCGGGGTGCCGAACGCCGTGGGGCACGGCACGGTGTCGATCGCGCGCCTCAAGAACCAGAAGCTCGACGTGTCGCGGGTGCAGGCCAAGGTCACGCTCGAGCCCGGCATCGTGCGCGCGCCGCAGTTTACGATGCACGCGTACAACGGCGTCGTGACGGGCGACGCGCGCATGGACCTGCGCGACCCGGCGAGATCCCGGCATCACGCTCAGGGCCAAGGTCGACAGGCATCTCGGCCGACGCGCTGCTGTCGGCGTGGACGCCGGCCAAGAGCCTGCTGCAGGGCTCGCTCAACAGTTCGCTCGACTTTTCAGTCGCCGGCGCGACCCAGGCGCAGATGATGAAGACGCTCACCGCCGTCGGCGTGGCCGAGATGCTGAAGGGTCAGATCGGCCCGGGGCCGGTGCTCACCGAGATCGCGAAGACCGTGAACGTGCCGGCCCTCGATCGGCTCAAGTCTCGACGGCGCCACGCTGCCGTTCCGCGTCGAGCAGGGACGGGTCGTGAGCGACGCCGCGACGCTGCGCGGCGGGTACGGCGAGTGGAAGGTCGCCGGCGCCGTCGGCTTCGACGGCGCGCTCGACTACGCCGTGAGCGCGACGCTGCCACAGTCGATCGTCAGGCAGCTCAACGCGTCCTCGGCGCTCGGCGCGGGCGTCCTCACCGACGCGAACGGCAACCTGCTCGTCGACCCTCAAGGTCGGCGGCACCGCGCGCTCGCCGCGTGTGTCGATCGACACCAAGGCGATGGGCGACCGCCTCGCCGGCAAGGCGTCGCAGGCGCTCACCGATCAGCGCCACAAGATGGAGGGATCAGCTGAAGGCCGCGCCCGCGCGCGCGAGCAGGCGACGACCGACAGCGCGCGACGGGAGGCCGACAAGCATCTGGAGTCGACGATCCGCGACAGCATCGGGCGGAAGGCGCAGGATATTTTCAAGGATCTATTCGGGAAGCCGAAGAAGCCGCCGTCGCCGCCCCCTCGAGCGCGCCGCCGGCGAGTGCGCCGCCCGCATCACCGCCGCAGACTCCGCCGCCCGCACTCACGCCGGCGCCGCCGGATTCGGGGCATCCGTAGGCGCGTTAGGGACTAGTGACGCTGAACGCACTGGGAGGGCCGACCGTGCAATACACGCAAGAGCAGCAGGAAGAGTTCAAGCGTCAGTTCTCCACGCGGCGCAGGCGGCAGATCTTCTTGGCGGTCCCGATCGTCGTCCTCGCCGTCTGTGTTCGGATCTTCAGCGAACAGATACAGAAGACCGGCATCCCTGACGCGGTGTGGATCACGGTCTTCCTGGTGCTGGTCCTGGGCGCCATCCTGTTCTCGTTTCGGAACTGGCGGTGCCCGGCATGCGATCGCTACCTGGGTCGATCCATCGGCCCGTCGTTCTGTCCGAAGTGCGGGGTGGCGTTGCAGTAGTTCTTGGCCATCGCGACGGTGTGGCGTTGAGCATCTCGTGTGGCAATTGAGCGGGCCGTCGAGCCTGCGGCAGCGCGGCGTGGTCATGACGGAAAAACTTGTCTTGACGCGCTTCCGCACATCACGCGCGCGTAGCTCGGGGATGTGTTCTCCGTTGCTCGTGAGCGCGAGCTGCTGGGGCGTGCGGCGTCGATCATGACGCTTCGACCGAAACGGGTCGGGACGCGCGACGCCGTGGTCCCTCCGGCGAAATCTGAGCGTCGAAAACGCGCGTGATAGAAAGTAGCTCGTAGCGAGAGGTCGAACGCCCCCGCAGCAAGCGCGCCCCCGAAGAAAGAATAGTCTTATGCGCGCCTATACGCTGACGGATGTCGACGATCACGAGCTGGTGAGCAGTCTCAAGTGCCTGGTCGTCAAGGATCGTGGCACCACCGCCGAGATCCTGGCTCACATCGCCGAAGTGGACTCACGGCGGCTCTATCTCCCGGCCGCCCATCCGTCGATGTTCTCGTACTGCCAGAAGGAGCTGGGGTTCTCCGAGGAGATGGCCTTCAAGCGCATCCGCGCCGCACGCATGGCCCGCAAGTACCCGGTGATCTTTGCCGCGATCGCCGACGGGCGGCTCCATGTGAGCGCGGTGGTCCTGCTGTCCAAGTATCTGCGGAGGGACAACGCCGACGAGCTCTTGAGGGCGGCGTTTCGCAAGAGCAAGTCCGAGATCGTGGAGCTGCTGGCGGAACGATTCCCGCAAGCGGACCTGCCGACGCTCGTGCGGGCGATCCCGGCGCCAAGTAATTCCGGCGACCAACTGTCCCCGGGGACAGTTCACAGTCCGCTGTTCGGACAGACCACTCCAAGCACCTTGGAGCTTGGGGCGCCTGAGTCCGCCGCGGCTTCAGTGACGCGATCACTGCATACTCAAGGCGCCGACGTGTCGACTCAACTGTCCCCGGGGACAGTTGCGCCCCCGCGGGCGAGAGTCGAGCCGCTCGCGCCGGAGCGCTACGCGCTGCAAACGACGATCCGCAAGGGCACGCACGAAAAGCTGCGCCGCATTCAAGCGCCTCGGCCACCAGGTTGTCCCGGAGACGTCGCGGAAGTTATTGACCGCGCCTTCGATCTCCTACTGGCCAGTCTCGAGAAGCAGAAGTTCGCGGCGACCACCCGCCCGCGCCCAATTGCACAGCGCGAGTCCAAGAACCCGCGCCACATCCCGGCCCACGTGAAGCGCAGCGTCTGGGAACGAGACCAGGGGCAGTGCAGCTACGTGAGCGATAACGGCCACCGATGCCCCGAACGTTCGCGACTCGAATTCGACCATGCAGATCCCGTCGCGCGAGGAGGCGAGGCCAGCGTCGAGACCATCCGGCTCCGATGCCGGGCGCACAACCAGTACGTCGCAGAGCGCGTGTTTGGCGCCGAGTTCATGAGGGCCAAGCGCGAGGAGGCGCGTCGAGCGTTGAGAAGGACGGGCTGACGATCGCGCGGGCGTGATCTACGGCGCCTGGCGGCCGCGCGAGGCTGCCCCGGGCCCCACTCGTAAGCCTGTGTTCAGATCGAGGCTCGTTGGCACTAGACTCGCCAGGCGCCCGGCGTGGGCTTGCCGGTCCGGGCGCCGAGAAGGGAATAGTCATGGGGCGACGCGATGCCAAGTAGCGGGAAGTGCGAGATGCGGCGGCTCATCTCAGGCCCCATCGTCCTACTCTTGCCTTCTCGCGCTCGCGGGCTGCTCCAAGAAATCACATAACCCGACCGCGCCGGCGGGCAACGCCCGGCACTTCCGGATGGGCATGACGCCGTTGCCTCGTCAGGACGACGATCATGTCGTTCATCGAGGCGGTCGACTTCGCGTGCACGCACGGCGACGTCGTGTCGGCGCACCACGACGGCGGCGTTCCGTGGACTCGGCGCTGGCGGGACGGCCGCCGACCCGCGACATCGTAGGCAGCTTCACGTACGTGCGCGATCAGGCGGCACAGCACGGGGTGAAGACGTTCGTCTCGGTGACGTGGCTCACCAACGATCGCGATTCGATCGCGACCTGGTGGGAAGGCTCGCCGCGGCCGTCGGTGATCGAGAGCAACTCCGCGCTTCGGGAACCTTGAGGCGCGTCGCGCGCTCAAGTACTGGTGCGCGTGGACGGCGACGACGTATCAGCCGGATCGGTTCGCGGTCGGGATCGAGATCAACTTCTACGCGACGTACAACCCGGCGGACTGGCCCAATCTGGTGTCGCTTCTACCGCGAGGTCTACGACACGCTCAAGACGGTGCGGCCGTCGATGCAGGTGTTCCCGGACCGGCAGCTCGACTGGATGGACATGAATGCGCAGTGGGGGTTGATCGCGTCCTTCGACGACAAGATGGGACGCGCTCGCGCTGTCGTTCCATCCGGGATCGCGACAGACGGGCTCGACGTACTGGACGCCGTCCGACATTCCGGCGGACTACATCGGAAAAGTCCGGGGCTCACCGGCACGTCGAAGCCGATGCTCGTGAGCGAGACGGGCTACGGCGACTCGGACGATCACGCGCCGCCCGGCTGGCAGGGCTTCACGCGCGCTGCAGCAGCAGTACGCGACGTGGCTGTTTCAGCAAGCCGATTCGCTCGGCATCGAGCAGGTGATCTGGTTCTTCAACGCCGACATCTGGGATCGCGTCGATCCCGTTCCGCCGGCGCAGCGCGGCATCCCGCCGCTCCTTCGCGTCGATGGGGCTGCGTACGCGGACGCTCGCGTCGAAGCCGGTGCTCGATGATTGGGATGCGGCGCACGCGCGACCCTACTCGCCTTGATGCGACACGCGGCGCGGGCCCGACCGAACTCGCCGTAGCGGCTGCCCCCGACCACGGGCGAGCCGGTGGGCCGCGCGTCGCGCAACCTGGCTACTTGTTCCACAGCCGTTGCCACCACTTGTAGTTGTCCCCGGGCCGCGTCCAGTCGTCGCCGAGCGCCATCTGCGTGCGGACGTCGTCCATCTTCCATCCGGTCAGCGTGATCGAGATTCTCGGCCTGCTTTTGCGCCGGCGCTCGCGCAGGCTCGCGGTACGCGGCGGCACCTCGCACGACGTGTCACCCTTCCACTCGTGGCGAATGATGTAGCGACCCTGGAAGTTCGTCTTGTCGCCGGTGACCTGGAACACCAGGTCCTCGGGAAGTGCGCGCGGTCGTAGCGCACGTGAAGCCGCGTCACGAACACCTGGGTCGGTCCGCCGCGTGAAGTCGCCGGATCGTTCACCCAGAACACTCCGAGGTTGCGCAGCTCGTCCTGTGACAGCGGCGCGGCGGCGCACGGGTCGCACCAGCGTCATGTCCCACGCGTGCTCGGTGTACACGACCTGACATGTCGTTCAGCCGCACCTGCTGGTCGAACATCGCGCGGTAGAACTCTGGGAAGCTCGGCCTGAACGTACTCGGGGACGTCCTGGTCGGTCGGCAGCTTGACGTTGCGGTAGTTCGTCGTCTTCGACGCGGCCCTTGCTTGCGTGATCGCGTACACGAACAGTTCCTGCGCGCCGTCGGCGTTCACCATGCCGAGGCGGATCGGCAGCATGAACTTGGGCGACTCGTAGGCGATCTGGATCGGGCGCAGGTAGGCGAAGCCGAGCTTCTGCTGCTGGCTCAAGTTCACCTTGGCGACGAAGAACTTCATGCCCTGCTTGAGATAGATGCCGAGCACGCGTCGACGCGCCGGCGGGGATGCGGTAGCCGTTCTCCTCGCAGCCAGGTCTCGAGGCCGCCACTCTGCTTGCGCGGACAGAATCAGGATGTCGTACTCACCGACGGTGTACTTGGCCTCGATCGTGACGCCGCAGAGCTGGCCCGAACCGCTTCTGGGCCGCGACGGACTTGGCGGCGGCGCCGAAGCGGAGGGCCTTCGTCGCGCGCGGGATACTCGCGCGCACGGATCCTCGTCGAAGTACTCGACCAGCCGCGGCGCGGTGAACGAATCGAGATGCTCGACGAGCGCCCGGTCGCCGACGTGGATCTGCCCCTTCTCGAGCACGGTCGGCACCGGCACGACGATCGCGAACTCCTTGGGCTCGCCCTTGAAGTCGTTGGCGAGCGTCATCGACGGTGCGATCGCCGTCGCGCACGCAGCGCGACCTGCGAGGCGCGGTTGTAGAGCTTGGCGTCGCCGGACGCGACGTAGAAGCCGCAGAAGGCGTGGCTGTACCGCGGCGCGAGCGACAACGCCGACAGCAGGAGGTAGGGCAACGAACAGGCGCTTTCATCGGGTGCTCCTTGGGGTGAGGGGCTGGGGTGGCGACATCGTCTCCGTCACTGTTTCCAGAGACGCTCCCACCACTTGATGTCGTCGTTCGCCATCGACCAGTCCCTCGACGCCGCCATCACGCCCGCGGATGTCGTCGAGCTTCCAGCCGGTCAACCCGGCGAGGCCCTCGGCCTGAAGGCGGCGGCGATCGCGGAGTTGGAGGCGATAGGTCTTCGACGCGTCGCACGCGGCATCGCCCTTCCACTCGTGCCGGATGATGTAGCGGCCCTGGAAGTTCAGTCTGGTCCCCCGTGACCTGGAAGACGAGGTCCTCGGGGAAATGCGCACGGTCGTAGCGGGCGTGAAGTCGGGTCACGAACACCGGCGTGGCGCCGCCTCGAGAACTCGCCGGATCGTTCGCCCAGAACACGCCGAGGTTGCGCAGCTCGTCCGGTGACAGCGGCGCGGCGGCGCACGGATCGCACCACGTCATGTCCCAGGCGTGCTCGGTGTACACGACCGACATGTCGTTCAGCCGCACTTGCTGATCGAACATCGCCGTGTAGAAGCGCTTGGAAGTCGTCCTTCACGTACTCGGGGATCTCCACGTTGGTCGGGATCTTGACGTTGCGATAGTTGGTCGCCTCGACGCGGCCCTGCTGCGTGATGGCGTACACGAACAGCTCCTGGACGCCGTCGGCGTTCACCATGCCGAGGCGGATCGGGAGCATGAATTTCGGGCGACTCGTAGGCGATCTGGAGCGGGCGCAGGTAGGTGAAGCCGAGCTTGCTGCTGCTCTTTCAGGTTGACCTTGGCGACGAAGAACTTCATGCCCTGCTTGAGATAGATGCCGAGGACGCGCGAAGCACCGGCGGGAACGCGGTAGCCGTTGGTCGTGAGCCAGGTCTCGAGGCCGGCTGCTCTGCTGCGCGGAGAGGATCAGGATGTCGTACTCGCCGACGCTGTATTGGGCCTCGATCGTGACGCCCAGGGACTTCTCATCGAGCCGGCCCCTCGAAGTGCATCGCCTTCGACGTCGGCACTCTGGACCATCATGTTTGTGACGGGCACGCCGCACGGATCCTCGTCGAAGTACTCGACCAGCCGCGGCGCGGTGAACGAATCGAGATGCTCGACGAGCGCCCGGTCGGCGACGTGGATCTGCCCCTTCTCGAGCACGGTCGGCACCGGCACGACGATCGCGAACTCCTTGGGCTCGCCCTTGAAGTCGTTGGCGAGCGTCATGACCGTGCGATCGCCGTCGCGCACGAGCGCGACCTGCGAGGCGCGGTTGTAGAGCTTGGCGTCGCCGGACGCGACGTAGAAGCCGCAGAACGCGGAGCCGCTACGTGGCGCGAGCAGGAACGCGAGCAGGAACAGGGATGCGAGCGATGGGCGTTTCATAGGAGGCTCCTTCAGGAGCGTGGCCCGGTCGTGTGGTGAGGGGCCGCCACTGGTAACGAGCGCCCGGCCACAGGCGATCGATCAGCGGCACCGCGAGGGAGAACAGCGCCAGCGACCACAGCAGCCCGTTCGTGCGGTAGAGCACGAAGGGCACGAACGCCCCGCCGATCGCGACCAGGACAGCGAAGAGGATCCGGCCGATGCGGCGGTCGGGGGTCGTGCGCGGGTCGGAAATCATGAAGAACGCGAACAGCAGGAACGCGCCGTTCTCGAGGCGGTGGAGCGGCACCGCGGGAAGGTGCCCGAGCCACGCCGAGTAGCCGAACAGGATGCCGATGTACGACGCGAGGAACGCGTAGGTGACGTCGCTGCGGAACGCGCGGTTCACGACGAGGCCGCCGAGGCACGCCATCAGGAACGCGAAGAACGCGACGTTGCCCCACTGGCCGGGTGACACCCACACGTGGGGTGTCGTGAGCAGCAGGGCGACGATCGCGAAGTTGGTGGGGTTGAAGACGTGCTTGCCGCGCCAGCGCACCACGAACTTGTTCGCGATCGCGAGCACGGCGGCAACCGCGGCGAAGACGAGCAGGTCGGTGCGCAGCAGCAGGCACAACGACAGCGCCGAGATGAGCGCGCTCTTGGGATCGAACGCGGGGAGCTTCCACAGCCGCGTGCACACGAATTGGGTCAGCAGCGCGGTCACGATCGTCACCGCGGCCTGGGTGCCGCGGATCTCGAAGTGGAGCCAGCCGACGCCGTAGACCAGCAGTCCCGTGAGCACCGCGATTTGGTAGTAGCGCGGGTCGAAGCGCGAATTTGGTACGGACACGGGCACGGATACCGCGGGCGTGTTCATGGACTCACATACGCGCGCTCCGGGAATTCATTCCTCCGTCCCGGCGGCGCGCGATTCCGCCGATCGGAGCGGGGGATTTCGCCCTGACTCCCGGCCGTGAACTCACCACCAACACTTCGGCCCGCGAGACCCCCGGCGTCTCCACCCGGTGGTCTGCGGGCCCGATTGAGACTCGCTCTCTGGAGGTAGTCCGTCTCGACCGCTACTTACGCAAGGGCCGTACCCGGCGCGCCGGTCGAACGCGGTGTTACCGCCCCGACGAGCCCCCCGTCGCGATCGACCGCGCCACGCGCCTACGCGGCAACGCGTTCGATGGATTCGACCCGCGCGGCCGGTGCGAGCCGAGGGGTCGTCGGAAGGCCCGAGGTGGCGCGTATGAGCCATTCTGAGTGTCACCTGGGGTGACACCGAAACAGCCACCGGTGGCGAGGGTCACGCCTCAGGACGGCGCGAACGCTCCGGCGTGATCCAGCTCCTCGACCCACGCGCGCAGCAACTCCGCCGCCGCCACCGCCGACACGGGATCGCCGGCGTAGTGGAGCGGCTCGTCGTCGAGTGCCGCGTCGGAGGACAGCTCGAACGCCACCGGCAGATGCTCGGCGGCGTGGGTCGCGAGATGATGCGCGAGCGCATCGAGCCACGCGCGCACGCGTGCCTGTGCCGCGGCGTCACGACCGTGCGCACGCAGATACGCCGAGATGAACGGACCCAGCCACTCGGGCTCGATGCGCGGCGCGCCCGGCGCCTCGCGCAGGCCGAGCGGCGTGAACAGCTCGCGCTCGATCGTCGCCACGAGGCGGCTCGCGCGCTCCGGCGGCAAGAGCGGCGGCGGCAGCGCCGCGGCCCACAGCTGCGACGGCTCGAGCCCGCGCACCGGGCCCGCGGGACCGATGGCGTGCAGCAGGCAGCCGCCGGCCTCGTCCCACATCGATTCGTTCACGCGCGTCTGGTGCTCGCGCGCCCACGCGAGGTAGAACGCGCCGTTCTGCTTGCGGCCGAGCACCTTCGCGAGCTGCGCGATCGCGACCTGCGCCTGGTACCACAGCGCGTTCACGTCGGCGCGCTTCATCGCCTGATCGCCCTCCCCGCTCACGAGCAACGCGTCGTCGTCGACGCGCAGGCCGAACGGGCCGCCGGCGCGAATGCGCTCCGTCACCTGCTCGAGCGCGGGATAGAGCGCGCGCCTCACGAACTCATGGTCGTTGGCGCGGCGGGCGTAAAGCTCGGTCGCGATCACGAGCCACAGCGAGGCGGCCGGGTCCTCATAGCGCGGCTTGCCGTCGGCGTCGAATCCCGACGGCGCGAGCCCGTCGCGCAGGAGCTGACCGTACGTGCACAGCACGTCGCGCGCGGCGTCGTAATCGCGCAGCGTGACCAGCGCGCACCGCGCGCAGCGCCGAGGCGCCCGATTCGTCGGCCGTCGGCAGCGAGTCGACGAAGCGCCGCCGCCCGCCGCGCTCGACCCACGACATCCGCAGCGCGCGTGCGAGCCGCACCGTCCACGCGTCGTCCTCGCCGAGCAGGCGATCGAGCGCCTCCGAGCCCGGGTGCCGCGCGACGTGCGCCTGTCGCGCGGTGAGGTCGGCGGCCACGACCGCCGCGCGATCCTCGGCGGTGAGCCGATCGCGCTCGCCGCTCTCGATCGCCGCCACGCACGCGGCCAGCGTCCGCGGCGGCGGCGAGCCGAGACGATCCTCCTGCGCGAGGGTGCGCAGCAGCTGCTCCTCCGCCGAGACGAGCACGTGCAGCGCGCCGCCCTCGGCGAGAGGCGCCTCGATCAGCCCGGGCACGAACCCGCGCACCTCGCCCGCGAGCACGGCGGGCGGATCGGCCGCGGCGTCGAGGCCGTCGTGCCACGCGCGCGTGGGCAGGAACGCGGCATCGTGCCAGATCGTCAGCGCGTGTAATCCGCCGAAGCCGACGCGCACGCGGCCCGGCATCGTCTGCACCTGGGGTCGGCGGCGGCGTCCGCGTCGGCCGCGACGCCCACGACCGGCGACACCGCGAGCCGCGCCGGCGGACCCTCGATGTGTCGGTACACGGCAACGACGGCGTGATGGCGGTCGACCAGGAACACGCGCTTCTCGACCACGACGTCGCCGACCCGCCACCGCCACGTCGGCTCGGGAGCGGCGCGGAAAGCGACGAGGGTGGCGCTCGGGACGCTCTGGATCGGGGCGCGGTGCGCTCACCGCGGCCGGCGGCGCCGCGTGGGCCATTCGGCCGGGCGCCCAAATCGTAGCTCCGGCCCTCGACGATCAGCCGGGAGTCGAGCTTCAGCAACAGAGGGATCGGTCGGCCGTCGGCCCCGGCGACCGAGAGATGAGCATGGTGCATGCGGACGTGCGCTCCCATGGCGGTTCCGGCCGCAAAATCGCCGAGCCCGTTTCCGAGGAGCCATTCCATCGAGAGCGCGGTCCGCCGCGGATCCGTCCGCGCGGCGCGCATGGCCGCGGACCATAGCACGGCGGGCGCGCCGGGGAAGGGAAAACGACGCGCCCGCCAAAGCCAACCGGGTCGAATTCGAGACCAGGTCTAGTACCCGATGTAGGCCCTCAGGCCCAGCAGGAACGCCGGTCCGCTGAAGTCGACCGCCCGCCCCTGCGTGTCCAGGCCGTTCACGGTCAGGTTCCCGAAGTCGAGGTCATTCGCCTTGGCGTAGCGGATCGTGACGCGGCTGTTCAGGGCGAGCCGCGGCATCAGCAGCACTTCTCCTCGACGCCGGTGTGGGCGTAGAAGCCGGTCTTGCTGGCCGACGCCGAGATCTGGACACCGGAGACGTCGAACGAGAACTTGGCCTCCGAGGCGAGCATCGGGCCCATGCCGCCGAACAGGTTGATCCGGTACGAGGGGCTGCTCCACGCCATGTAGTAGATGCTGGCGGCGAGCGGCAACGCCGAGACCTCGTAGTTGATGCCGCTGTCGTCCGAGCCCGTATCCGACAGGCGCGCGAGCTCGATGTCGAGCGACCAGCGCGGGCGGATCGGCATGCGCACCGAGCCGCCGAACTCGGGCCCGCCGTTCAGCGCCTTGCCGTTCCCAGCCTCGATCAGCTCGCTGATGTCGGAATTGCTCGAGACGCCGAGCACGCCCTGGAGCCCGATGCTGGCGGGGATGCGCCGACCCTCCTCGACCAGCTCCTGCTGGTACTCCTTCGAGGCACGCGTGAACACCTCGACCTCGTCGGGCGGTGTGCGCACCGGATCGGGGCGGTACTGCGGATCGACGAGCAGCAGCGACTTGAAACTGTCCTTGGCCTCGGTGCGGTGTCCGGCCTTCACCTGCGAGCGCGCGAGGATCTCCCATCCCTTGGCGCGGTCGGCCGCGGGGATCTTGCCGTTCTTGAGACCGTCCTCCAGCAGACGGATCGCGTCCTCGAACATCGAGTCGTCGTAGAGCGACGCGGCGCGGGTGACGATGGGCTGCGAGCCGCGCGGCGCGGGTGACGACGGTAACGACGGGGTCGCCGCCGCCGCGGGCTTCTTCGCGGCATCCTGCGCGCCCGCTTGGGCGGCGCCCGCGGCGCCGACGCCCAAGATCAGCGCGGTCGCCAGCAGCAGTCGGCCTCGGCGGAGTCGAAGTGCTCGTCCTGGGTGTCGCGACATCGGGTACCTCCCGAGCGATGGGTTGCACCGTTGGCGTGGCCGGAATTCGAGGAGGCCCGCCTCGTCCCACCGCGGCTCGAACGAAGGGTGACGGCCGCCCAGCTTCCTCTAGGGCTTCTTCTTGAGCTGGAACACGGCTTCGACGGTCGTCCCCGGCTTGACCTCGACCGTCCGAGGACTTCCGTCGACCAAAAAGCCATTGCGCTTGAGTTCAATTGTGTGGCGGCCGATGGGGAGGTTTTCGATCAGGCAGGGCGCGGTCTTGCCGGTGTCGACGCCGTCGACGGAGACGGCCGCCCAACCGCCCACGAGCACGACGCGCACCGAGCCGGCGTCGCTGGTCTCGAAGTTCCAGGTCAGGGTCGTCGTCCTGTTCGACTCGACGACGACATCGGTCCAGACCTGCGGCTCGAACTGCGGGTGCACGGCGCGGATCGTGTAGCGACCCGGCTTGAGCGCGATGTTCGCCGACACGCGGTTCTCCGCCTTGAGCTGATCGTCGACGAAGATCGACGCGTACGGATCGACCCGCACGAACAGCGTGCCGTCCTTGGCCGGACCGGACGGCGGCGGTGGCGGGGTCGTCTCGGCCGGGGGCGTCGTGGCCACCGGTACCAGCGCGATGGACAGCTTGCCCTGGGTCGCGGCCGCGAGGTCCACCTGGCGCGATTGGCTCACGTAGCCCTGCTTGGCCACCGACACGACATGGCCGCCGGGTGCGAGCCCGCCGAACACCGTGTTCGATCGATGCGACTGCGGCTCGCCGTCGATCGAGATGCGCGCGCCGCTCGGAACCGTGCGCACCTGGAGCGATGTGAGCGCGATCTCGGCCGCGGTCGATGTCGGCTCGGACGTCGGCGGCGTCTCGCTCGGCGCCGACGTCGTCGGCTCCGTCGGCGCCGGCCCGGTCGACGACTTCTGCGATTGCAGCGTCGCCGCGTGCGTGCTCGGTGCGGGCCGCGTCGTGTGAGGTGCGTCCGCTGCCGCGCACCAGCGCGAACACGCCGGTCCCGACGATCAGCGTGATCACGCCGGCGGTCGCGTACCACGGATGCGCGGCCGCGGCGCGGGCGCGGGTCCGGGCGCCGGATAGCGCGGCATGTGGCGCGGCGTCGGCGTGTGCGCGGGCGCGGCCGGCTTCGACCCGCGCGTCGTGGCCGTGGCCGGCGTCGCCGACTCGGGCGCGGTGTCCCACTCGCGCGTCGCGGGTGCGCTCGTCGTGGCGGGCCACGGGGCTGGCGCGTCCGCCGCCGACTTCAACCGCTCGCGCTCGAGCTTCTCCAGGTGCTCGCGTGCGGTCGCGTTCTCCGGATCGAGGTAGAGCGCGCGCTGGTACTCACGCAGCGCGTCGTCGATCCTGCCGCGCCCCATGTTCTCGAAGTAGAGCCCCTGGTCGAGGTGCTTGGTCAGGCGCTTGGCGAGGAACCGATCGCTCACGCCCATGGGATCCTGCGCGTAATCGGCGAGCAGGTCGTGGCCGCGGTGGAGGCCCATCTGCTCGATCACCGTCTCGAGATCGCCGCGCAGGAGCTCGATGCGCTGGTAGCGGCGCGTCGGGTCCTTCTGCAGGCACTTGTGGATGAAGCCCACGACCGCTTCGGGCACGAGGGGGTTCAAGTCCTCGAGCGGCCGCGGCTCGACGGTGAGGATCTCGCGCAGCACGCTCGAGTAGGAGTCGCCCTGGAACGGACGCGTGCCGCCGAGCAGCTCGTAGCCGACCACGCCGGTCGAGAAGATGTCGGAGCGCGCGTCGACGCTCTCCCCGTCGACTGCTCCGGCGACATGTAGGCCGGCGTGCCGAGCACCGAGCCGGCGGCCGTCACGGTCGTCGCTTCCTCGCCGCGACGGGCGAGCCCGAAGTCCATGATCTTGATGGCGCCTCGGTCGTCAGCATGATGTTCGCGGGCTTGATGTCGCGGTGGACGAGGCGGTGGTCGTGCGCGTGCTCGATGCCGCGGCAGACGTCGCGCAGCATGAGCAGCACCATCTCGACGGGCGGCGTGCCGTGGGTCTCGATCCACTTCTTCAGGTCGAGACCCTCGACGAACTCCATCGCGATGTACGACGAGTCCTCGAAGCGGCCGCAGTCGATGACCTGCACGATGTTCTCGTGGCGCAGCATCGCCGCGGCGCGCGCCTCGCGCTCGAAGCGTTGGACGAGCGCCACGTCGTCGGACAGATGCGGATGCAGCACCTTGAGCACGACCTGGCGGTCGAGCGACTTCTGCACGCCGAGATAGACCGACGCCATGCCGCCGACGCCGATCTTCTCGCGCAGCTCGAACGCGCCGAAGTCCTTGTTCACGGGCATGCCGTCCCCTGAATCACGTTGCCGCCGCTCACTTGGTGCGACTCCTCGATGCTGTGTCGCCCGAGCCAGTACGCGACCCCGACCGCGACCGAGAGCAGGAGCAGCGCGAGCACCACCATCGGCACCATGCGCGCGCGCGGCGGCGCCCGACGCGGCCGCGTCGGGCTCGAGACGCACGAGCACCCCGGTGATGTTGTCCGGCCCGCCGTGCTCGTTGGCGAGCGTGATCAGCCGCTGGCTCGCCTCGCCGAGGTCGGCGACCGCCATCGCGCCGGCCAGCTCCTCCGCGGTCAGCTGACCGTAGAGCCCGTCCGAGCACAGCAGCAGCGTGTCGCCGGGCTCGAGCGGCCGATCGAGCTTGAAGGCGTCGATCTCGACCGTCTCGGCCACGCCGACGCTGCGGGTGATGACGTTGCGACGCGGATCGACGCGCGCTTGCTCCTCGGTCATCTGGTTGCGCTGGACGAGCTGGGCGACGAGCGAGTGGTCCTGCGTCAGCTGATGGAGCGTGCCGGCGCGGAGCAGGTAGGCGCGGCTGTCGCCGACGTGCGCGATCCACGCGTCGGGCTCGCGGATCACGAGGGCCGTGCAGGTCGTGCCCATCCCCGACAGCTCGGGGGCCACTCGGCTCTTGGTGTTCACCTCGCGATTGGCCGCCTCGACGGCGCGCGCGCAGGTCGTCGAGCACGTCGCCGCTTCCCTTGCGGTAGTGCTCGAGCACCGTCTCGACGGTCAGCTGGCTCGCGACCTCACCCGCGGCCGAGCCGCCCATGCCGTCGGCCACGACGACGAGGGTGCCGCGACGCGCCCGCTGGGCGGGGTCGTCGGCGCTCCAGACGCCGTGGCTGTCTTCGTTTCGGGCACGCTTGAGCCCGAGGTCTGTCGCCGAAAGAACTCTCAGTGGCATGGCGTCAATTCGGGGGCCGATCCCATGAATACCGGAAGAGCGCGCCGGGGTTTCCCGGCGCGCTCCTGGGTTATCGGCGTAGAGGGGCCTCGAGTTGCGCCCTCAGGCGACCCCGGGCGGGCCCGTGGTTTTCAGGCCGCCGGGGCCGCGGCGGGGTGGGTCAGTTGGAGGCTGCCGGGGCGACCAACGTGTCGATCGCGCTCCGGTCGATCAGCATGATCTCGATCCGGCGGTTCTTCTGCCGACCCTCCGGCGTGTCGTTCGAGTCGACCGGCGAATACGGTCCTCTCCCCGAGGCGATCAGACGCTCGGGTGCGACCTTGCACTTGTCCTGGAGAAAGCGGACGACATTGGTGGCACGCGCCGTCGACAGCTCCCAGTTGGACGGGAACTTGGACCCTTCGCGAGCGGAACGTTGTCGGTGTGGCCGACGACGCGAATGATCTTGTCGGGGTACGCGTTGAGCGCGTCACCCACCTTCGACAGCACCTTCTTGCCTTCTTCCTTCATCACCGCGCTGCCGGAGGCGAAGAACACCTGCTCGGCGACGTCCACGCTGAGCATGTTCTTGTACTGCTTGATCTGGAGCTCGCCCGCGCTGACTTCCTGCGACAGCTTGTTCACGACCTCGTCGTACTTGCTCGCCGACTCTTCGTTCTTAGCCTTCAGCGATGCCTTCTCCGCGTTCAGCGCGTCGTTCTGCGACTGCAGCTGCTGGATGTCGGTCTTGAGCTTGGCGTTGTCCTCATTGAGCTGGGCCGCCTTGGACTGAAGCTCGGCCTGCTGCGTCTGCAACGCCGTCTGCTCCTGCTGAAGCTTCTTGTACTTCGACGACGACACGCACCCGAGCCCGGCGACGATCAGCAACGCGACGCCGACGACTCTCCACCTGCCGTTCATAGAAGCCTCCTTTCGGGAAGGGCCACACGGTATCCCCGGCGGCTCTGGCTGTCCACGGAACGCGCCCTCGGAAACCCGGTCCGGGGTCCCGACGGAGATTCACATCGAGCCCCGACCCCACGCCAAGCGCAAAGAGGCTCTCAGAGCGCGACGGGACGTCTCACCAGGGCGGTCAGCGGGACGACCTCGATCCCGCCCAACTTGCGCGCCGACAGGACCTCGGGCAGCCAGTCACGGGTGAGGTCGGTGGCCCGGACGAACACGATCCCCTGCCCGCGCCGGCGAACCGTTCCCAAAACGGTCTGCCACCGGGCATCGAGGGCACGGCGGGTGTCGCGGCGGGTCTCGCCGTCGATCACGGCGTCCGGCTCCTCGTAGGCGACGCCGGTGCTCGCGGCGAGCGACGTTACACACCGGAGCCGGCCGCCGGCATGACGTGGAGGAATGGCACGCCGCGCTCGTGCAGCTTGGTGAACACCGCCGTCATCACCGGCATGTCCTGCGTGGCCAGCGAGCCCATCAGATTCGCGACCGCGACCACCGGCCCCGACTGCTCCAGATACTTGTCGAGCAGCGCGTCGATCTTCGACGGCTTCATCGTGACGAGGATGGCGCCTGGGCCCGGATCGACCTGTGGGTAGTTGATGGGCTCGAGCGGCAGATGGAGCACGATCTCGCGCTGCGCCTCGCGCGCCGCCTGGAACACGGACGGCGACCATGACGCACCGGCAGGGATCGCGACCGCGAACGGCGCCGGCAGTGCGAAGAACCGCATCGCCGCGCGCGGGTCTTCGCCGAATCCGTACAGCACGACCGCGAGCCGCCCGCCCGCGGGTGCTCCCGCCGTCTCGTTCGTCGACGACGGTCGCACGATGATGATCTCGTGCGTGGCCCGATGCGGGAGCCCGACGACGAGCCGCACGATCATCTCGCGATGCGGCCCGACGGTCTCGTGTCCCGACAGCACCACGCCGCCCTGGGACTCGAGCACGTGCGAGATCGCGTAGTTCACCTGCAGCGTCGAGGTGCGCGGCCTGAGGCCGACGCGCCACTGGACCGACGGCGAGTGGCCGCGCACGATGCTCTCGCGCACGCTGTCGGCCGGCACGCCGACCGCGTCCAGCGCGTGGCGGATCTGCTTGCCGACGAGCTGCGTGACGCGCGCGTCGTCGCCGATCCCGAGCACCCGCGCCGCCGTGATGCGGCCTTGATCCGTCCGTGACAACAGCACGGTTTCCCCGCCGATGAACAATGCAACCGCGGCCAGCAAGAGCCACAGGGAGCCACCCAGCGAGCCGGATTTCTTAGAGCCTTGTTTAGCCATGGGAAAGGTGCGCGGCACGTTACGAAGGCGTGGGACCGCGCGTCAATGGTCCGCGGCTTGCTCTGGATCACGAGCGACATCCGACCCCGGCCTCGAGAGGGCTTCCGGTGTAAAAGACCGCGGGAGGCGCGGGCGATCTCACCCGCGCGAAGGGCGTGCGCACGGCCTTTTTGCACTTCAGTGACACGTCTTGAGCGGTACGGTGACAGCCTTTTCGGGTTCGGGCCGATAATTCCCCCAAGCAACGCCCCAGTCTCGAGGCGCCTCACCCGGTTTTGGAGGTGTGTGATGAAGCAACAGTTACTACTCACCGTCGCGGCGGCCGTCCTGGTAACGACGGCCGGGAGCCACGGCGCCAACGCGTGCGACAAGCAGAAGGAATCCGCGGCCCGAACGGCCAGTTACACCGCGGCACCTGCGTGCGCGAACGGCGCGAAAGCCACCGCCGTGACGGCTGCGAACGGAACGGCGTGTACCGCCGAGCAAGCCGCTGCGTGCGCAGCGGCCCACGGGGCCAAGGGGGCCAGCGCGACGGCGGCCACGACCGCCTCGACCGCCTCGACCGCCTCGACCGCGAGCAAGACCGCGGCGGGTGACGCGTGCTGCGCCGGCAAGAGCACCAAGACCTCGGCCGCGACAGCGTCGGCACACGCCGGATGCGCGACCGACAAGGGCGCGTCCGCGATGGCGGCCGGGATGATCGCGATGCCCGCCGGCGGCCCGTCGTGCAACGGGCACGGCATGGCGCAGAGCACGGGGACGACGGCGCATGCCGACTGCGACGCCTGCGCCGACCTGAGCGCTTGTGAGGAGAAGCTTCACGAGGCCGGCACCCAGATCCAGGTCGTGCCGCTCAAGAACGGCGTGATGTTCGTGTACACCACCGACACGCCGGCCCACGTCCGCTCGATCCAGGCGGCGCTGAACCATCGCACGGAGCGGCTGACGGAGCTGGCGGTCTCCGGCGACAAGGCCAAGCTCTGCCCCGAGTGCAAGAACGTCCGCGGCGCCATCGCGAGCGGCAAGCTCACGCGTGAGACCGTGAACATCGAGGGCGGCTGCCTCACCCTGATGACGTCGAACGACCCAGGCATGGTGACGAAGCTGCGCGCCATGGCGGGGCTGTCGACGGCGTCGGCTCGCAACAAGAGCTGAGTACGACCTTCCGGAATTCAGGGCCGGCTCGACATCGAGCCGGCCCTTCGTTCTGCCCCGCAAACCCGGGTCCGCCCCTGACTACGCCTTTCCCGAGCGAGGGACTAGGCTTTCGCCGCTATGGCCGTCTCACGGTTCAGCCGTCGCATCCTCATCCTGATCGGCCTCGGCGTCGGCGTGCCGGCGCTGCTGCTCGCCGTGCTCGGCGTGTTCCTCACCCTGCGCATCGCGCGCGAGGTCGAGCGCGAGAGCGTCCACTACAACGAGTACCTCGCCCGCCAAGTCGTCGAGTCGTTCGAGCAGGAGCTGATGGCGCACATCCGCAGCGCCATCGGGTTGGCCGAGACCGCCTCACGCGCCGATCGTCCGCTGCCCGAGATCCTTCAGGCGATCGACGCCGGCACCAACGAGTTCGAGGGCGCGGAGTTCGTGCCGGTGGATCGGCTCGACGGCTACTCGCTGCTCATCATCGACGCTCAGCCGCTGCTCTACGCGCCCGGCAGTGGACGACATTCCGGCAGCTTCTTCGTCGGCACGCTGCTTCGCGACCAGAAGGGGCGCCTTCATCGGCGCCGGCGGCTGGTGGATCGACTCGCGCAAGTTCATCACCGACCATCTCGCCGACGTCATCCGCGAGCGCCTGCCGAGCAATCCGCGCATGTACGGCGGGCTCGAGGGCGTGCGCCGGCTCAGCATCCGGATGTTCGGGCCCGAGGGCGCGGAGATCGGGCGCGTGCGCGACCCCGACACCGAGCGCACCGCCGCGAACGAGCCGCTCACCGGGCCGCTCGAGTCGTTCACCGTACGCGTCGCACCCACCGCCGACAGCCCGGTGGTGTGGACGAGCCGGTTCGTCGTGCTCGAGATCGCCTTCATCGGGCTCATGATCCTGGTGATCGGCGCCGCCTCGTACTTCGGCCTGCGCTACACGCTGAGGCAGCTCGAGCTGGCGCAGCTCAAGTCGAGCTTCGTCTCGACCGTGAGCCACGAGCTCAAGACTCCGGTCGCGCTGATCCGGCTCGCGGTCGAGACGCTCGAGATGGGCCGGTTCAACGGGCCCGAGGAGCGGGACAAGTTCCTCCACACGATCGGGCGCGAGACCGTGAGGCTCAGCCGGCTCGTCGACAACATCCTGGATTTCGCCCGTCTCGAGGCCGGCCAGAAGATCTTCCGGTTCGAGGAGGTCGACGTGGTCGACGCTGGTGCGGGAGACGCTGGAAAGCTTCCGGCTCAGGCTCGAGGACCAGGGATTTGCAGTCACGGTCGATCTGCCCGACAGTCTCCCCGGGTTCGGGCGGACGCGCACGGCTCTGACGCACTGTCTGCTGAACCTGTTGGACAACGCGATCAAGTATTCGCGCCAGCGCCGCGAAGTGCGAGTATCGGCCGAGGCTCGCGGGCCGTTCGTTGCGGTCTCGGTCAGGATCGAGGCATCGGCATTGCCCCGGCCGACCAGAGACGCATCTTCGAGAAGTTCGTCCGCGTCGAGCAGGGATTGGTGCACGACGTCAAGGGTGCGGGTCTCGGTCTTTCGCTGGTCGACCAGATCATGCGGGCGCATCACGGCCGCGTGGAGGTGTCGAGCGTCGTCGGCGAAGGAAGCACGTTCACGCTGCTCATCCCGGTGGCAGTCGAGGCCGGCGGAAGCATCCGGCGAGCTTCGTCGCAAGACAGGGTGAGCACCAGCCGAGGAACGGACATGAAGCGAGTGCTCGTAATTGAAGACGAAGAGGGGCTGCTCGAAGGGCTCGCCCACAACCTGCGGTTCGAGGGCTACGACGTGCTCACGGCCAAGAATGGGCACGAGGGCCTGAAGATGGCGCTCAAGCAGAAGCCCGACGTCGTGCTCCTCGACATCATGCTGCCGCGAGAAGGACGGCTTCACCGTGCTCAAGGAGCTGCGCCAGCGCCACCGCGACATCCCCGTCCTGGTGATGACCGCGCGCAACTTCGAGGCGGACATCGCTCAAGGGCTTCGACCTCGGCGCCGACGACTACGTCACGAAGCCGTTCGGCGTCGAAGGAGCTGATGGCGCGCGTGAAGCGCCTGGTGCAGCGCGGCCCGTCGGGCGCGCCGGCACCGGGGCCGACGATCTACAAGTTCGGCGACGTCGAGGTGCGGTTCGAGCCGCGCGAGGTCCACAAGTCCGGCAGCCAGGTCGCGCTGTCGTTCAAGGAATTCGAGCTGCTCAAGTACCTGATCGAGCACCGCGGCCGCACGGTGTCGCGCGAGGAGCTGCTCGAGGAGATCTGGGGCGTCGACGAGGATCTCGGCGTCACGACCCGCACGGTGGACACGCACGTCTCGAATCTGCGGTCGAAGCTCGGCGCCGGCTTCGAGCAGCCGTTCATCGTCGCGGTCCACAAGGTTGGCTACAAGTTCGTGGAGCCGGCGTCCACCTAGAGCATTCGGCCCACCTCAGCACGATCATCCGCTGCGCGCGGCGAGCCGAACGGTTCCGTTCCGGCTCTTTCGTCTCTAGTCGATAGAAATGGACGCCCCGCGCCGACGCGTGCGCCGCGCGGCGTGCTGCCGGTCCACGACTGCTCCTCGTCGGCGAGCGTCGGCGATCTCCTGGCCGGGGACGCTGTAGATCCTGAGCGTCACGCCGGAGTTCGCACCCTGCGCAGTCGAGACGAACACGCCACGG
>ERZ1370068.7742-contig-6640_pt1 | contig 40306 bp, 46 predicted proteins | sample MGYA00561227_ERZ1370068 | MGnify/ENA primary metagenome ERZ1370068 (study PRJEB38410, sample SAMEA6850437) | metagenome | study: Metagenomic assessment of the ecological functions of the soil: analysis of the soil microbiota associated with the... | reverse complement strand
GTGTACTTCGTTCAGTTACGTATTGCTAAAGTTCCTGATGCGGCTCGATTTTCCGCTCCCGGAGCTCATTCCCGCCGGGATCGATTCCCGAGCCTGAGCCCCCTCCGCGGGCGTCCGCCCCACCCCGGCTTTTCCGATTTCCGCGCCGCGCTGCGCACCATCGATGCTTCGACCAATCAGGTCGACGCCCTGAAAGGCTTTCTGACCGTGCGTGGCCCGGTGCGACCGGGCGATCCTGCTCGTGTCGCGCGGAGACGCGTTTGCCGTGTGGAAGCAGAGGGGCTTCTCCTCCTCCGAGGAAGCGACGCTCCGCTCGGTTTCCGTCTCGGCCGCATCGCACCCGTCCCTCGCCCGGGCGATCGAAGGAACGCCGGTGACCTCCCGAGGAATCCTCCGTATGCGCCTCTGTCGGCCCACGGCGCGCAGGGCGGGATGCTGCTGCCCGATCGTCGTGCGCGAGAAGATTTCCGCCGTCCTGTACGCCGACCAGACCGGGCCCGGCCCCTCACTTCGACCGGATTCGATCGCCCTCCTCTGCTTCTTCATCGGCGTCGCGGTCGACCGGCTCGTCTCCCGCAAGATTCACCCGTCGCCCGCGCTCGAACCGATCGAGCGGGCCGGCGGCGAGCCAGCGCTCCCGTAAACCGAGGAGGTTCCGGAAACCGCCGCGCCGGAGCTCGAGACGTATCCGGAACCCGAGCCGGCGCCGTCGTACCCGGTCGAGGTGCAGGAGGCGCCGAGGCGGTCGAGATGGAGGCAGAGCCGGAAGCCGCCGAGCCGGAGCCCGCCCCGAGCCGCCGCCCGCGCCGTCCGCGCGCGGGATCGATTTCGGCACCACCGGACACCCTATCGTCCGCCGGCCGGCGTGACCCGCCGGCACCGCGTGTCCTCCGGGGGCCGCTTGCCGCGGTCGAGGAAGATCGCACGACCACGCGCGCAAGATCGCGCGCCTCCTCGTTTCCGACATCCGTCTCTACAGCGAGGCGGAGATCGAAGGGAAAGCGTCACCGCAACATCTACGCGCCCGGCTGCGCGACGACATCGACCGGGCGCGCCAGACCGTACAACGATCGCGTGCCCGAGTCGGTGCGCGCGAGCACAGCTACCTACACGAAGAGCTGATCCGCTCGCTCGCCGACGGCAGCCCCGACGCCCTCGGTTCTTGACCGGCCGGCGGCTCGGACATCCCGTTCGTTGATTCGCCGGTCACTCGTCCTGCTCCTGGGTGCTCGCGGCTTCCGGGCGGCGGCGGACTTCCCGAGCCGCGCGGCGCCGGAGACCGACGAGATTTTCGCGCGGGGAGCCGAAGCGCTCCGGTGCCGGCGTGCCCGTCGGCCGACGCCGCCCTTTGCGCAGCTCTCGGAGAAATTTCCGCTTCCGGCCTGGAAAGCCCGCGTGGACTTTTTCCGCGCCGCCGGCTCCTCGACCGGGCAGGACCGGCCGACGCCGCCGCGGCCCTTTCTTCCGCGTCGACGCGCGGGCGATCGGTCTCGCGGTACCGACAGTTCTTCCTCGGCCAGGCGCTCGAACGCGCGCACCGGCCGGACGAGGCGCGGGCGGCGTACGTTCGCCGCGAGCTCGGACAAGCGCGGATGCGGACCGCGCGCTAGCGGCGACGGCCGCCGGCCGGCTCGCGAAGAGCCGCGCCGAAGACGCGAAGCGCTCGCGGCGCTCACAGGGGCGGCTGCGGCCGCTTTCGGCGACCGAGACCCGATCTCTTCGCGGCCCGCGGACGCGCTCGCCGCCGGCTCGGCAACGACGACGCGCTCGCCCGCGCCGCCGCCGAGATGATCAGAGCTCGACCCAGGCTCCTCTTCAACCACCGGGATTCCGGCGGCGCTCTCCGGGAGGCGCGCCGCCGGAGGAGAACCTCTCCGACGCGGGGACAACTCGAGCTCGCCGAGCGCCTGTTCGAGCCGGGCCAGACGGCGGCCGCGGCGGCCAGCCGGGAGGTCGCGGGCGAGACTCTCCCGCCCGCGGAACAGCGCCGCTGGCGGCTTCTTGCTCGCCCGCATTCGGCGGCGTCTCCGGAAAGATCGACGCGCGTCCGATCCGGAGAGGCGCAGCGCGTCGACGCCGGAGCGCACCGGAGGAGGGGAGCCGCGGCGCTCGTCACGGCCGGGAACGCACTCCTGGCGCTCACCCGCCGGGTGAGGCCGGCGAAACATCCCCATCCGGGATCTCTCCCCGCGGCCACCCGCCAGCTCGCCGCGCTCTTCCACCGGCCACGTCGGAAGCCTCGAGGTCGGGAAACGCGGATGCGGGGATTTCGCTCCGAGGATGTCCACCTTGGAAAAATTACGGCGGGAACATCCCCACGGCACTCATTTTCGAAATGGCGCATGACCGCTCTCGACGCGGGCGCCACGTGGGAGCTTCAGGGCCCTCTGGAAAACGGTCTGGGAAGATCGGGGCCGAAACCGTCAGAGGCGCTCGACGACATCCGCAATTGCTCGTCGATCCTACCACGAATCTCGGCCTCGCGCCGGCTGCAGTACTGGAGCGCGCTGCTGCAGCTCGAAACCGGACGCGGCGAGCGAGGCTCGGCCACGATCTCGCCTGCGCGAAACAGCCCCTTCCGATCTCTACGCCCGTTTCGCGGCACGGTGGCGGACGCCCTGCTCGACTCCAGGTTTCCCCAGGCCCCGGAAAAATCGAGGAGACTTCGCGCGGTCCGACGGCTCCTGCGCCTGCGCCTATCAGGAAGCCGCGTCAGGAGGCCGACCGGCTCGCGTCCTCCCGCAACCGCGAGCTGCGGCGCGCGGTGGCGTCTTTCGCGCTCAGCGTTTCGCGTCGGCCACGGGAAGGTCAAGGCCGCCTATCCTCAGATCGGCAGCGTGCTCGAAGGCGAGGTGCCCGACCAGTGGCGCCGTCTCTACCCGTCGCCACCGGAGGAATCGTCAGGCCGCCGCCCGCGGAAGTTCGGGGTCGACCAGGCAATGTTCAGGCGATCGTCCGGCAGAGCGCCTGCGCCAGGCGGAAGTCGCGCGGGCGCCGCAGGGTTAGACCAGCTGATGCCAGGGCGGCGCGGCTCTCTGCGCACCGTCCTCAGAAACGCTTTCGGACGGCTTTTTTCTCTGACCCGGCCACGACGTGCGGCTCGGGGCGTCATGCATACGTCAGCTCCTCGACCAGTTCGGCGGCGATCCTGATGGCGCTCCCAGCGGCCTACAACGCCGGTCCGGGGAGGATCGGCGGTTTCCTCCGCGAGCACCCCCGAGCTTTCGGCCGACGAGGGCTGAATGCCGGCGTCGGAACCGCGCGACTGCATCCGCCGGGTCTTTCTATTCGAATCGTACCGGGAGCTGTACCCCGACAAACCGTAGCTTCCCCTCGCGTCGCGCGGGCGGCCTCTCGCGGGGTCGGGGACGAGAAAATCGTGCTTGTGTGTTCAGCCGGCGAAACCCGTGGATCGCCGTGCTCAAGGAAGAATGCCGAAGCGACGCCGGAACCGACGTTCCGCGCGTGGGGACGTGAGAGCGCGAGACGACAGCGCGCCGGCCGCAGCTCTCCCGCTGCGCAACCGCGTCACGGAGACTTGGTCGACCGCGCAACGGAAGCGCGTCCCGGTCGGTCTATCCCGGAGATTCGCATCTGCGCCGACAGCCCCCGGCGGCAGGACCGAGCGAGCCCGGCGCGGCGATCTCCCGCGCGCCCCGGAGCGGGATGTCCGCTGTCGCCGCCGCTGACGCGCCGGCGGCAGCGCCGCGTGGCTGCCCCGCGCAGTGTCCACCCCGTCTCGACGTGAGATGTCCCGGCTCAGACTGACGCCGCGCAGCGCCCAGGTGAGCGCGTCTCCGGAGGAGGCGAACGATCACGTAGTGCGAGGAAGCCGCCCCGATCCAGGCAGGCAGCGTAGAGCAACGCCCGCGCTCGCCCGACGATGAAGCAATCGGAAATGCCGTCGTGCGTCTCCCGCCAGTAGACGCGTGTCTTCGCGGACCCGGAGAAGAGTCTCCAGGCGCGCACCGGATGTTTCCCGAAGAGGGCGATCAATCCATCGCGGTCCTGGGTCACTTCGCGGATGGCTCTTCGCCGCGTCAGGATGGAGTCGATCGCCGCCGGGAGGAGGCGAACTCCGGTATGGCCGAGCGGCGAAGATCGCCCGCGCGCGGACGCATGCGCAGACGAGGTCCGCTTCGAGCCACGCGCGCTCGCGCGGGTCGAGTTCCAGTCCTCCGAGGCAGACCTTTGGCGCGCCGTGTCCAGGCGATGAAGTGCGCGCCCCCGGCGTCGAAGCGAGCCGTAGCGCAGCCGAACCGGCGCGGCGGATCCGCCTGACGCTCCGGCAGTCGTCGCATCGGCTCGCCGTCGCGATGATGGATCGTCGAACTCTCCGGCGAGGTCTGAAGAGCGGCGGCGCAAAGCGCAGAGCGCCGCCGCCAGTGAAGCGAAGCGCGGTCGTACTCCGCGGCAGAGCTCGGCCGGCGTATCGCCGAACCGGCGAAGGTCGAGAAACATCGCCCGAAACCAGAGGATCGAAATCCCGGGCCGGCACCATCCCCGATCTCCGAGAAGATCTGCTTCCGTCACGCGCGGCAGCGCCGCGCGTTTCGTCCGGTCGGCCGGCCGTCGCCGCGCCGACGACGAACGGGATGCGCCGGCGCCGACCGCAGAATGTGGGCGCGAGCCGTGCCCACTCCCGATCGGGCGATCGCCCTGCGCGCGACCGGCCGGGCCGGCCGCGGATCGCCAGAGAGGCGCCGCGACGGCGCAGAACAGAAGGGATGAAAGGAATCGATGGCGCATCGCTGTCCCCTTGCCGCTGCATCTTGACATGGGCGCTGACCTTGGCGTAGCCGAAAGGCAGAACGCCGGCGGGGCCGGTCGCCGCATGCGCACGTCCATCAGGCCGGCGCAAGCAGCCGGTGAGGCCGCCACAGGAAGGCCGATGAGGCCGCCATAAAAGGCTTCATTGAGGCTTCGCCAAGAAGGCCGACAGAGTTTGAGCAATAGTCATTGGCTTGTACCGCCATAAGAAGCCGATGAGGCCGCCATAAGAAGGCCGATGAGGCCGCCATAAGAAGGCCAGATGGAGGCCGCCATAAGAAGGCCTGATGAGGCCGCCATAAGAAGGCTATTGAGGTCAGCAAAAGAAGCCGATGAGGCCGCGCCATAAAGAACGTCGATGAGGCCGCCAGCGGAAAGAGGCGGCATGAAACCGGGCGGATCGCTCACCGCGCAGGCGCGGCGGCTCGCAGGAGGAGCCCCGCTCGATCCTCCCGCGCGCCGCCTCGCATCGCCGGATGTTCGGCGCGGTATGCGACCATGCCTGAGCGCCTTTCGATCGACATCGAGATTCCGGCCGGACCCGAGACCGACTCGGCGGCCGGCCCCGCGCTCCTCTCTCCGCCTGTCGGCGGCTCTCCAGAGGAGGCGGAGCGCGCGCCGAACGCTGATCTTCCGGGCCGCATCTCTCTCGTTACCGCTGCGAAAGCCGGCGGCTGCGAGCACGCCTGCCCCGCCCCGTCCCCAGGCGGTCTTCGCCGGCTTCTCGCCGACCGGTCGGCCCAGGAGTGGAAGGATCTCCGGACAGGTCCTGCTCGGCTCCGGCGCGGGAACGTGGACGCGCTGTCCGGGGTACCCTCCCCGCGGCGTCTCGCTCTCCGTGCAACCGGGCCGCGACCTCAGAGGCCCGCCTGCTCCATCCGTTCGGAAAATCGTCGAAGACCTACGACGTGCTCGCCCGGCTCGTCGCGGGGACCTTCGGGGGGCGGCCGCCCGCACTGCCGGCCGCCGCGTCGGCCCTCACCGGTCCAGGCGATCGAGAGCCGCCATCCCCGACGGGCGCAGACCCGCCTGACGCTCCATCGCGTCTGGCGGCGAGGCCGTCGACGCATCTCGACGCCCGTCCTGAACATCCGTTCTCGATCGCCTTCCAGGCCGCGCGCACGCGCCTCGCGCGGCCATCCAGGAGGATCCCGCCGCCGGGAGCTCGCAGCACGGCCCGCCGCTCCGAGCTCATGCGGAAAGATTCCCGGCGGTCTCTCACGACCTGGCGGCGGGTCGTCGAGACGGGGAGGCACGGTGCGCGCAAGCGCGAACGGCGAACGCCACGCCGACGAGCGGCGTCTCGGAGGAACTTCGTCCCGCACGCAGGCCGCCTGCGGGACGCCTGGAAGGCGTCGGACTCCCGATCTCCTCGCCAGACGACGCCCGCGGCACTCTGGTCGATGCTCGGCCCCGCGCGGCCGCGCGCCGCTCTTCACCCCGGGAGGCAAGTGGCACGTCACGAGCCTGATCCTCCGACCGCGAGGCGCTCTCGCGGAGGATGGCGCGCAAGCGCTGGCGTCCCGCGACTCCGGCCGAGATCGCGAACCTCCGCACCTCGCTGCCGGCCTGACAGTGAATCCGTTCGCGTGCCGTCCTTCTCGATGAGCGAAGTCGTTCCCCGTCCCTACCACGCGCTCAGGCACCGACTCTGGCTGCTCGGGTTCGCCACTCTCGTGTCGATCATCGGGACGCAGATGCAGAACGTGGGCATCGACGGCACATCTATCTCCTCCACGCACCGCCGCTGGCGTTCGGCTTCTCGTCGGTCTCGGTCCGGGTGCTGCCGATCATCGCGTTCTCGCTTGGGAGGCGTCGTCGCCGACCGCCACGACCGCAAGCGCGTCGCGTTCGCCACCCAGACGGTCATGGCGAGCTGCGCGCTGCTCCTGGCCGTGGCGACCCTCCTCCACCGCGAGACGGTCTGGTTGATCTATCTGCTCACCGCGGCCGCTTCCGCCGCGACCGCGTTCGACAATCCGGCGCGCCAGGCGCTCATCCCGCGCCTGGTCCCCCTCGGAAGGACCTGCCCGGGGCCCTGTCCCTCCAACCTGACGTTCTTCCACGTGGCGATGATCGCGGGACCGGCCGCGTCGGGCTCGTGATCGCGGCGACCAGCCGCCTGGGCGGAAGCGGAACACGCGGGGCTCTCGGTGATCTACGTTCGGCAATGCCGTTTCGTTCGGCGCGGTGCTCGCAGCGCTGCTTCTCATCCGGACTTCCGGGAAGGTGGCGGCGACGGGAATGGCGCCGGTCGGAATGCTGCCAGGCGCTCGTCGACGGGCTCCGCTTCGTCTTCCGAACGCCGATCATGGTCTCGACGATGGCGCTCGACTTCTTCGCGACCCTCTTCTCGGGCGCGATGTCGCTCCCTGCCGATCGTGCTCCGACCAGATCCTCCACGTGGGGCCGGCTGGATACGGATGGCTGCGGTCGGCGCCCGCGATCGAGCCCTCGCGCGCCTCGCTCTTCACCGCGGTGCACGCGCTTCCTCGAAGCGCCAGGGGCCCATCTTCCTCTGGGCGGTCGGAGCCTACGGCGCCGCGACGATCGTGTACGGGCTGTCGCGGAGCTACTGCTGCTGACGTTCGCCGCACTCGCCGCGGCGGGTCCGGCGGACCTCATCTCCACGGTGATCCGGCAGACGCTTCGGCAGGTGATGGCACGCCGGACGACCTGCGCGGACGGATGACGTCGGTCAGCATGATCTCCTTCATGGGAGGGCGCAGCTCGGCGAAATGCGCGGGCGTCGTGGCGTCGCTCTTCCGAACGACCGCGATCGGCGCCGCCTTCTCGATCGTCAGCGGGGGTCGGCGACGATCCTCGTCGTCGCGATCGTCGCCGCCGCCGCGCCCGCCGTGCGCCGCTATTCGATCGACGAGCACCTCACGCGGGACGAGGCTCTCGCCCGCGGTCTAGTGTCCCGTTACGGCACACTAGCGCTGGGCGACGATCAGCTTTCCCGCCGCGAGCACCGCCGCCGCGAGCAGAGCGAGCTTGAGAGATTCCCGGCCCCTTGCGCCGGGGCGGCTCAGCGCATCCTTTCGCGGCGAGCGAGGAGCCTGGGCGCGGTGGCCACCGCGACGGCCGCGATCTTTCCTTCCCGATCGCGCCGCGGCGGGGACGCGCACGTGACGGACGCTTTCCTCCGGAGCCTCCGCGGGCGATTCCTCGAGCTCGTCGATGAACCGGCGCGCGGCCATCCAAGGCCGGCGCGAATCTGGCCGAGGGCCTGTTGCCGGCGCGCCGTCCATTCGTGTCCGTTGTGACGCTGTTCAATCATGCTGGCTCCTTCGAAAGACCGGCTCCGGCTGCAGGATCCATGCCGCGGTCGCGCGCCCAGGGCTGGCGCGTGCCTTAGCTTGCAATGCCCGCGCAGTCCAACGTTTCTGGAAAGGAGATCCCCATGGAAGATTTCGGGAAAACTCGCTGGCGATCGCTCTCCCGTCTCCGCGCCGCCCGGTGATCGGTCCCCCGCCTCCTCTTCACGCGCCGAACGGCTCGGGAAGACAACGGGAGCGAAAGACGCATCGGACGATTCGATCTGGCAGGAGCTCCGGTCCCGCCGCGAGAAGGCGGGCCGCCGAATCGGAGAAGGCTGGGAACGGACGTCGGAAAATGCGGAAACGCTATGCCGACGATCACTGATCGGCGTGGCGCTGGGATCGCTCGGCGTGGGCGTGGCTTTCGGGATACTCATCGGCGCCGTCGCCGCAAGGACTGATTCCCGAACCGACTATCGCTGTTCGCTTCCGATATCCCCTGAGACGCGTCGCGACGCGGAGCCAGGCCGGGATAAGTGCCGCCCGTCGCCGTCCCGGTGAGGCGAACGCCGAAGCGGTCGTCCCCGCGAAAGCGGGGATCCGAGGATTCTGGATCCGCGCCCGCGGGGAATGACAGGAAATTGCGTACGTCGCAGGCGGCGCGGGCGTCACGCCGCCCGTATGCCTTCGATGTATCTGCGCGCGCCTGTTAGAAGTGAGGACGGGCACGTGCCGGATCACGAAGTGCGGAGATGGATGCGCCGACGTAGATCCGGCTCGTCGTGTGTTGCGGATGGGAATACGCGCCGTTGCCCGGATGCGCTCCGTTGTACGGTAGGCGCCGTTGCCCGGATACGCGCCGTTGCCCGGATACGCTCCGTTGCCCGGATACGCGCCGTTGCCCGGATACGCGCCGTTGCCCGGATGCGCTCCGTTGTACGGGTACCGCGCCGTTGCCCGGATGCGCTCCGTTGCCCGGATACGGGCCGTTGCCCGGATGCGCGCCGTTGTACGGATACGCCCGTTGCCCGGATGCGCTCCGTTGTACGGATACGCTCCGTTGCCCGGATATTCGCCGTTGCCCGGATACTCGCCGTTGCCCGGATACTCGCCGTTGTCGGGATACGCGTCGTTGTCCGGATACGCGCCGTGTCGGATACGCACCGTTGTCGGGATACGCACCGTTGTACCTGTAATCGCCGGGGTAATAGCCGCCGGAATACGGACCGTAGGCGTAGGGAGCGTAGGGGTAGGGGTAGGCATAAGGCGCGCAGTAGCCGTAGGCGTGGCGGCGCGTAGTACGGGTAGTAGTACCCGTGATAGTGCCCGCCGCCGTAATAGCCATGGTAGCCGTAGCTGCCGCTCCGTGGCCTCCCGCCCGAGTGGGAGTGGCTGTAGCTCCCGCCGCCGTAGCCTCCGCTGCCGCCGTGGCCTCCGCCCGAGTGGCCGTAGCTCCCGCCGCCGTAGCCTCCGCTGCGCCGTGGCCTCCGCCCGAGCTGGCCGTAGCTGCCGCCGCCGTGGCCTCCGCTGCCGCCGTGGCTCTCCGCCCGAGGAGCTTGAGCTCCCGTGCGAACCATGGCCGCGGAAATGTCTGGGCGCTCGCCGGCTGCGTCCAGAAAGCGAGAACCGCTCCGCCGCGACGATAGCGGCGAGAGCAGATTTCTTCCCTTCCATAGGTGATCCTCCGCTCCTGAGAAGTCGCAACGGCGATGCCATCCGGCACGCGGGGTGACCTGCCGATAACCATCTCATCTTCAGCATCTTCCGAGATGCCGGAACGCCGGCATCCTGCCCGTTCCTGTCCGGCCCGCTTCGACGCCCCGCCCTCGACGGGTGACAGCGCGTTGGGCTCTCTGGGCGGCGGCGCGGCGGTCGGCCGGCCCTGGGCGTCATCGCCGCCCGCGACTGAGGCGGAGGAAGAGAGGCGGGGTCGCGCGTCGACGCGCGACCCGCCCGTCCGTCAGTAACCCCAACCCGGCCCCCACCGCGACCGGCACGGGCACCGCCACGCGCCGCACGACGTAGTGCGGGAACGAGGGAACGAAGACCCGGGCTCAACCGATAGTGCGGGTAGTAGCCCGGACCGTAGTAAGCGCCGTAGTAGTGCCGACTGTACGGGCGACGGTAGTGGTCCGTAGGAAGCCGGATATCCGTAGGGCTGTCCGACACCCACGCTCACCGCCTCCGTGCGGCCCCGCAAACGTCCCTGGAAGGCAACCTGGGCGCTTGCGCGGCGGGATCCGAGGGCCAGGGCCGCCACCATCAAGAGACTCGCGAGGGCGATCTTTCGCGGTCTCACTAAAAACCTCCGCCGGAGAGAATCGCAACGCGCGTGCGCCACGGGCGCAAGACCGGTTGTGCCGTCGCTGGTCAGTCGTTTGCGTCGAGTCACCGACGCTGAGAGATCCTGAAAAGCGGAGGAGGCGGATTGTCCCGATCGGCGTCGGCGTCGGTCCTCTGACGATGACGCCGGACTCCCTCGCCACCGGCACGATCACGCGCCGCCATACTGCGGGAATCCATCGTGGCGGAATTCCTCCTCGCCTCTCGCGTTCTCCTCGCCGCGGGGCGCACGGACGCGCCGCCGTGATCTCGCGTCCCGCTTGGGGTGGGAGTCGACCTGGGAGGCACGAAGATCCTCGCGGGTGTTTTCTCGTCGCGCGGCGAGTGGCGCGGGCGCGAGAAGCGGGCGACGCCGTTCGAAGGAGCAGCCGTGATCTCGTCGAGGCGGTCATCGCCACGATCGACGGTGCGCTCGCGAGCGCCTCCCCTTCCCGGAGCCGCGTGGCGGCGATCGGCATCGGCTCGCCCGGTCCCATCGACCCGGAACGCGGCCTCATCCTTCGGACCCTCACATCGCGCGCCACTCCCGGGTGCCTCTCGTGTCGCGGATCGCCCCGGGAGTTCCTCCCGCCCCGTCGTCCTCGACAACGACGTGAACATGGCCGTTCGCGGCGAGTGGCGGGCGGGCGCGGGACGCGGCACCGGAATCTGGTCGGGCTCTGGGTCGGGACGGGCATCGGCGGGTGCGTCATCGTCGACGGCCGCGTCGTGACGGGCGTCAATCGCAACGCGGGGAGCTCGGCCACATGATCGTCGAGGCGGGCAAGGCGAAGCGGGCACGGATCGCGGGTCGCTCGAGCGGAAGCGTCCAAGACCGGCATGGCGCGCTGGCTCCGCAAGGAGATCCGGAAGGGTCGCGGGTCCTCCCTGCGCAAGCGCGTTCTCTCCGGCGCGCGGCTGCACAGTCGCGACGCCTCGGAAACGCGTACCGGGAGGGGGATGCCCTCGCCGCCGTGAAGTTCCTCGAACGCTCCGCGAGGCTGGTCGTACGCGATCGCGACGAACTCCGGCGGTTCGACGCGCTCGCCCCTGAAAATCCCCGTCCTCGGCGGCGGCGTGGTCGGGGACGTCGGCGCGCCGTACGATGCGCGCCCGCCTCCGCCCGGAGATCGGCAACGGGAGCACGCTTTTTCGGTCGTCGAGCTCGCCCGCCCGCGTGTCGTGGCGTCGAAACTCGAGCGACGCGGCGGGACCGGTCGGAGCCGACGCTGGCGGCGCGATGCCGGCGCGTAAGGGAACGAAGAGCACCTGCTTTTCCTGGCGGTTTTCAGGGGCGGTGCGGTGGCCTCGCCTCAGTCTTAACGTGGACTTTACGCACCGCTCGCGCTGCCGCCGATCGGGCGGTTCACTCCGCCCGCCAGCCCCGCTGGATCGCCGCGCTCGCCGCGGTGCCTTGCTGCTCGGCGCCTGCCGCGGCCGGTCCCGGCCCGCGCCTCCGAATCTGCTCCTCGTCACGATCGACACTGGTCCGGGCGGACCACCTGGGCGCGTACGGATACGAGCGAAGCGGGAGACGCCGAATCTCGACCGGCTGGCCCGCTCCGGCGTCCGGTTCGATGCGGCGATCTCGGCCGTTCCGCTGACGCTTCCGTCGCACGCGATCGATCCTCTCCGGGCTCCTTCCCCCACCACGGGCTGCGCAACAACGGCGCCGGGAGCTTTCCGGCTTCCCGCGAGACGCTCGCCACGCGCCTCTCGACTGTCCGGCTACCGTGCATCGGCGCCTTCGTCCGGTTCGTACGTCCTCGACCACCGCTTCCAGGGCTCGCCCGCGGCTTCGAGACGTACGAACGACGAGATCCCGCGCGATCCCCTCCCGCGCCCGGTGCCCTCGAGGCGGAACGTCCCGGGCGCGGAGGTCGTCGACCGGGCGCTCGCGTGGCTGGCCGAGGCCGACGGCCGGCCGTTCTTCGCCTGGGCGCATCCTCTGCGACGCGCACGCCCACGTACGACCCGCCGGAGCCTTTCCGCTCACGGCACCGCGACCATCCGTACGACGGCGAGGCCGCCCTCGGTGGATGCCCAGGTCGGACGTCTCCTCGACTGGGATCGCCGCAAACGGAGCGGAAAAGAGGAGACGATCGTCGCCGTCGCGGCGGATCACGGCGAGGCGCTGGGCGAGCACATGGAGCTCACCCACGGCTTCCTCCTCTACGGCTCCGAGCGCTGCGCGTGCCCTCATCGTGCGGGCGCCGGGCATCAGCAGCCGGGCGGGCGCATCGCTGCACCAGGTGAGCCTCGCCGATCTCGCGCCCACGGTCGCGGCGCTCGCGGGCGCGCCCATGTGACCTCTGCCCGGCTCTGACGGCCGGGATCTCTCCGGGCCCGCTCCGTCCCGCGCGCGAGCCCGAGACCGTCGATCTCTATTCCGGAGTCCGGAATATCCGCGCATCTTCGGCTGGGCCGGCCTTCTTCGGCGCCGCGGCGGCGGAACCTGAAATACATCGGCGGCCCCTCGCCCCCGGGCCTTCTGCCGGGGATCTCGCCCGCGACGCCGGGGAAACCCGCGATCTCATCGCGGGCAGAGGAAGGCCGCACCGATCTGGGGAGAGAATCGCGGCGTTCCGGCGCGACACGGCTGTCCCGGACAAGCCGCAGGGCGCCGACCGCGGAGTCGGCCGCGAAGCTCTGCATCGCTCCCGGCTACATCAGCGGCGCGCCGTCTTTGCGGACGGAGAGTGGACCGGCGAAGAACCCGGAAGGAAATGGTCGACCTCTTCCGCCGATTCGAGGACGCGCCACCGGGCGCGACGGTCGCCGGGCGCCTCGGCGAGGCCGGGAAGGAGCTCGAAAGCTCGTCGACGAAGACCGCGGCAACCCGGTCTTCCTCGATTCGCTGGCGCAGGCCCGCCGCAGATGCGGGACTATCCGCCGCGGTCGGCTGGTACCGCCGCGCGATCGCCGCGGCGCCGGAGGACCCCGACTATCGATACGACCTCGCCGTCACCCTCCAGGAGGCGGGCCGGGGGCGCGGAGTCGCTCGCCGCGATCGAGGCCGCGATTCGGCAGGACGCCACCCGGCCGGAATCGCACAATGCCCTCGGCATCGCGCTCTGGGGCGAAGGGAAGCCGTCCGAGGCGCTCGCCGAATTCGACCGCGCGGCGGCGCTCGACGCCCGCTGCGCGCGCCCAGAACAACCGCGGCAACGTCCTGCGCGAGCTCAAGCGTCCCGGAGGCAGAGTTCGCGTACCGGAGAGCGATCGCGCTCGCCCCGTCGTACGCGGATCCCTGGAACGGGCTGGGCGCCCTCGAGGTCGAGCAGCACCGGTTCACGGAGGCCGTCGCGAGTTTCGACCGCGCCATCGATGCTCGCCCCGGAAGATCACGAAGCGCGCCTCAATCGCGGCATCGCCCTCCGAGATGGCGGGCGATCTGCCGTCGGCGGTCTCGGCCTATCGCGATTTTCTCGTCCTCTCTCGGGCGGCGACCCGCGTTTTGCCCGGCAGCGGCAGGTAGGCGAGCCAGTTGATCGCGCGGCTCGCGCGAAAGGAATCGGGAAGCTTCGCAATCCGGCGGAGGTGACCCTTTTCCGTTCTCGACCAATCCCAGACGCAAGTTCTTTTGAATAGGAGATAGACCCGATGCGAAATCCATTTCGGATCCCTCTCCCGGAACGCCGGCGTTCTCGCCGTCGTCGCGCTCCTCGTCATGGCGGCCACGGCGGGCGCCCAGGAACGAACTCGACGTTGAAGGGTCGCGTCGTCGACCAGAACAGCGCCGGTCTCCCCGGCGTGATCGTGACCGTCTCCAATCCCTCGACCGGCTTCTCGGGGGAGGCGACCGAGAGCGACGGTGGCTATTCGATCGCCGGCATTCCTCCGGGAACCTACTCGGTGACCTACCGATGTCCGGATTCAAGGCGGTTGAACAGAAGAATGTCGAGCTCAACGTCGCCTCGATTCGTACCATCGACGTCTCGATGCAGGTCTCGGCCGTGGCCGAGATGATCACGGTCACGACCGGGCTCCGGTCGTGCATACGGACGCGGCCCTGGGAACGATCATTTCGCAGAAGGAACTGGAGACGCTCCCCCTGAACGGGCCGCCAGTTCGCCAACCTCGGCGCCCTCGCCCCCGGCACGCAGCTCGTCCTACAACACCGACCCGACCAAGCCCGACCAGCTGACGATCTCGTTGAACGGCGGCAGCGGGCGACAACGTCAACTACGTCGTCGACGGCGGCGACAACACCGACGACACGATCGGCGGCGCAGCTCCAGAACTATCCGCTCGAGAGCGTCCAGGAGTTCAGCATCCAGACGCCGAGTACAAGGCCGAGTACGGCCGCTCGACCGGCGGCGGTGCTGGCACGTCGTCACCAAGTCCGGCGCGAACGACTTCCACGGGGGAGCGCTTCGACTACTTCCGCGACAAGAGCCTCAATTCCGAATCGAGAATCGGCGAAGCGAGGCCGGCAGCGGCAGTAACAGGACTATCGCCGCAAGCAGTACGGCGCCTCCGTCGGCGGCCCGATCGTCAAGGACAAGGCCCATTTCTTCATCACGGCGAGCGCACCGAGCGCGACGACGGCGTACACCTTCAACGCGGGCGACGTGCTTCCCGACCAGGACGGCGCCGTGACGGAGCTCCCCTTCCGCGACGAGCCTCGTCGCCGGCAAGCTGACCTGGCGACCTCTCGGCGCAGCAGTTCCGTCCAGGTGCGCTTCGGCTACCAGAAGAACGACGGGCAGAGTACGGCGCGGAGCCCTCTCTTCGCGCCGCAATCGCTCGGCACGGTCGTCAGCAACAAGTATTCCTCGATCCTCGCGAACCACCAGCTCCAGGTGGGCCAGCGAGGGCTTGAACGAGTTCGTGTTCCAGTACTCAGAAGTTCGACAACGGCCATCGAGCCCGACACGAACAGACCCCACGATCTACTTCCCCAACGGCGCCCTCGCGGGTCAGAACTCGCGACACGCCGCAGCACACCTTCCAGGCGAAAGTACCAGTACAAGGACGACTTCTCGTACACGACGCAACATCGGCGGCAGCAGCACGACTTCAAGGTGGGCCTCGCCTACGTCCACGAGCCGCGGCTGGGCGGGGACTCTCCGCCGGCGTGGACGCGCCCCAGTACGATGGCCACCAACGACGATCAACGGCGCCCGTCTCGAGATCGTGCAGTACGCGAGGCTTCAACGGCCAGAAGACGCCCACCAACCAGCTCGGCTCTACATCCAGGACGACTGGCGGCCGAGCTCCCGGCTGACGCTGAATCGTCGGCCTGCGATACGACGTCTGGCTCGGCTACGACCTGAACGAAACCTCAATCCGATCTACCAGGAACTGCACAGCCAGACGACGTACAACGACGCCTCCTACTACGACGATTTCAGGGCTTCAACGGGAAGCTGACCAACGACAAGAAGAACTGGGCTCCCGCGGTCTCGGCTTCTCCTACGACATCTCCGGCCAGGCGAAGACCTTCGCGCACGGAGGGTGGGGATCTACTACGACTTCCCTACACGAACGCGACGATCCTCTTCCCCTCGTCGGCGGTGCAGTCGGACTACGGCGTCATCTACGACGTCGTGCCCCCGCGGACTTCCGGATCGGCGACCCCCTGCCGCCCAATCCCGGCGGCGGCGGGCCCGGCAGTGCCGAACGAAGTCGCCATGGGGAATGTCACCAAGACTCCCTTCACGCGGCAGACGTCGATCGGCATCTCGCACCAGGTCAACGACTGGCTGGGCGTGAGCCTCGATTACTCGAACATCCAGTATCGCGACCTTCCGTTCCGCTTCAAGGGCAACCCGCGGGTGGACGGCGGTGCCCGCCGATTCTCCGACTTCGGCAACTTCCGCATCTGGACGGGAGGCGGCAAAGCGGACTACGACGGCGGCGTTCTCGTTCAACGCGCGTCTCTCCGACAAGCTCCGGATGCAGGGCTTCATACGCTGTCCAAGATCGAGGAACGTCCTCGTCGGCGCGGACGAGTTCCGGCTTCGACCGCCGCCGACTACCAGCCCGACCTGGTCGGCGGAACCTGAAGGACGTTTCGGTGCGGCCGCTCGATCCGAACTGCAGCGGACCGTGCGTCGGACCGCTCGACACGGACGCGCGGCACAAGTTGACGATCGGCGCCGTTTACTCCGCCCCTTGGGGAATCAGCGTAACTCGGTACGTTCCGGTATCAGTTCCGCCACTCCGTTCAAGTGATCTGCCACAACTGGCGGACCCCAACGGCGACGAGCTTCGGCATCGACCTGCCGGCCGGTACGTCGCGCGTCAACACCGGGCGCGGACACTCGTTCGAGCAGATGGACCTCTCGGTCGCCAAGGACTTCGCGATCGGGCGCGGCATCGGGATCGAGGTCATCGCCCAGGTCTTCAACCTGTTCAACGCCAGAAACCCGACCGGCTACCGCTGCGGCAACGTCGACGACCCGAGCTCCTTCGGAAAACCATCGCGTTTCGCCGGCGACCCGGCGCAGGGCGAGCAGCAGCTGCTGCAGCTCGGCGCGCGCCTGCACCTTCTAGATCTCCGGGGATCTCTCATTCCGGCCCCAGGGCCGAAAGCCCGGGCTCCTCTCACAGCGCCGAGACTCTGCGCCAGCAGGACTCTGTTGCGGTGCGTTGGGTCGGCACCCTTCACAGCCATCTCAGTTCGGAAGACGACGAGGCGCGGCCAGACGCGTCGAAAGGCGGACTCGGGCGGGCCTGCCGGCGAGGTTAGGCGTACACGCGTCGTACGTCGCGCCCGGCGGCGGCCTGCACGGGCCCGCATAGCGATGCGTATCCGCCCTTCGCCAAGGCTTCGGTGGATCGCGCCTTCGACAATGCAAACGGCGTGGCCGCGAAATGGCCCTGAAATCCTCGAAGCTCGAGCGAAGGATGGTCCGCGCCAGCTTGCCGGCCGCTACGAAACCCGGTAGCCCAGAGCGAACGTTCACCGTCTCGATCAGCAAACACACCGCCCCCGCAATTCCGTACCCCCAACGAAAGAGGGGCGACCGCTTCATCGCGTCGCCGATCAGGAAAGACCGGGAACAGAACCGCCATGTAGCGCAGCGCGCCGCGATTCCCCACGTTTCCAGCACGAAGATCACGGTGCCGGCGACGCAGATCGCCTCGGCGCGCAGGCCGCGCCGGAACAACAGCGACGCTCGCGGCGGCGAAGACGAAGAGGAACATCGCTGAAAGCCAGTAGTGGCCGGGCGTGCGGAAAGCGTCGACGACCGGAATCCAGGGCCACGCCAGGAGGCGATGCCCCAGCCGGCCGTCTCCGCGCGTACGCCGACGAGGGACTTCCGAACCGCGACCAGAGGTACAGGCCGAAGCAACCGGCCCCCGCGACGGGGAGCGAGCGCCGCCGTCCAGTAATACACGATTTTCTTCCTCGTTCCCCGCCTCGACCGCCGCTCGAACCCGGCCCAGAGAATCGGGAGCGCGAGGACCACGCCCGTCGGCCGCGCGAGTCCGCGAGCGCGCCCCAGAGCGCCGCCGCCGCGAGACGTCGCCGCCGAAGCGCGAGGAGGCACCCCGCGGAGCACAGGAGGAAGAGTGCCTCCGTATACACGGCGACGAAGAACATCGCCTTCGGGAAGAGCAGGAGCGCGGCGAGGGACCAGCGCGGATCGAAGCCTTCGTCCCGGGCGAGGCGCGCGATGCCGACGACCGCCCCAAGCAGCGCGAGGAGCGAAACGGCGGAGCCGGACAGGAACGGATGGATCCCCGTCCCCTTCGCGATCGCGCCCAGGATCATCGGATAGAGGGAAAGAAGGCCGTCGTGTGCGTTTCCCGATCGTCGGCCCACTCGTAGCCTTGCTCGGCGATTTTCCAGTACCAGTACGCGTCCCAGCGGGCGAGCGGCGCGGCGAAGATATCAGCTCCAGCGAAGCGTCCCAGACGCCGACGTAATTCGCCCGGCGCCCGTGTACCCGGATCGCGAGGAACGCGGAAACCCAGACGACGGCTCCCAGGCGAGGCGCCGCCAGGACGAGGCGGGATGTTTTCGTCAAGTCGCCGGGGATCTTACCGAAAGATCCGTCGCGACACTTCCGGCCGCGGCCGTTCTACCGGGTCGCGGCGAGAGGCTCCCCAGCCGGCCGCTCCCACTACGACCACCTCCACGATCCGTCGCGCGCGAGCACCTGGGCGCTCTTCCTGCCTTTTCCGCCGATCCCACGAGATCGCCACCCTCGGCGACGATGATTTCGTTCGTTCTTCCCGCCCGCGGCCGGAGCCCGCGTCATTCGGACGCCGTGGCTCGACCGCTACGGCGACGTCGCGCGCGGGAGGCATGATCGTCGTCACCGGGATCGTCGTCACCGGGATCGCCGTCGCCGCCTGGGCTGGTGACGATTCCCGCCGCCTGCCTCTACGAGCGGGCGACGCCCGAGTGTCCTCGGCGGGAGGCTCCGAGCCGCGCTTCTCGCGCCGGTCGGTCCCTCGAACTCTTCCATCTGATCGACGAGGGCCTTCTTTCCTTTTCAGCTCATCTTGTCGTCGGGCGTCGGACCCTTCGGAATTCCCTCGCCCGTGGGGGCCGGGGAGGTCACAACCGGCCCGTCAGCAGCATGATCACGACGATGATGAGGACGATGCCGATGAGGATGCCGCTCGGACCGTAGCCAAAACCGCCGGCTGTGCGGCCCACGCCGGGAACACGCCGAGAAGCAGGAGAACGAGAATGATCAGCAGAATGAGTCCCACGATGCACCTCCTCTTGAAGCGAACGACAGCCGTCACCCCGGAGTAGCAGATCCCGTGCCATAGTGACGGACTTCCGCCACGCCCAGCCGCGGCGCACGACGCGGTCGGTCAGTACCAGCGCGAGGTGACGACCTTCTTGTCGGTGTAGAAGTCGAACGCGTCCCGGCCGTGGACCTTGAGATCCCCGAAGAAGCTGTCCTTGGCGCCCCCGAACGGAAGTAGGCCATGGGAGCGGCCACCCCGACGTTGACGCCGACCATCGAGGAGGTGGCGCGGTGAGCGAACTCGCGGGCCGCCTTGCCGACGACGTGAAGATCGAGGCCGCGTTGGCGTTGGGGTGCGCGCGCATCGCCTCCGAGGGCCCCGGCGAGATCTGGCGACCGGGGCATACGGACGCCACCGGCCCGAAGATCTCGTCGCGCGCGATCGTCATCGCCGGATCGACGCGAATCGAAAACCGACGGGCCGAGGAAGAAGCCCGTCCCCGACCTCGGCGCCGCCGCCGTTCGTCCGTCGAGCACGAGCCGGGCGCCCTCCGAAATCCCTCTCTCGATGTAACCGAGCACCCGCTCGCGATGACGGCCGCTGATGACCGGGCCCATCTGCGATCTCGGGATCCATGCCGTCGCCGACCCGGAGGCGACGGGCCGACTCGACCAGCCGGTCGCGCGCTTCGCTGTGGGCCGAGCCGACCGGCACCAGAACGCTGCCCGCGAGGCACCTCTCCCCGCGCATCCGTAGAACGACTCCGTGATCGATCGCGATCGCATGGTCGAGATCGGCGTCCGGCATCACGACGACGAAATTCTTCGCTCCTCCGAGGGCCTGCACGCGTTTGCCGGCGCGCGTGCCGCGCTCGGTAGACGGCGCGGGCCACCGGCGTCGACCCCACGAACGAGACGGCCCGGATCCCCGGATGGTCGCAGATCGCTTCGACCACCTCGCGCCCGCCGTGGACGAGGTTGACGACGCCGGGAGGAAGATCGCATTCCTCGAGGAGCTCGAAGATGCGCGAGCAGGGTCAGCGGGACCTGCTCGGACGGTTTGACCACGAACGTGTTCCCGCACACGACGGCGAAGGGCAGGAACCAGAGCGGCACCATCGCGGGAAGTTGAACGGGGCGATCGCCGCGCACACGCCGATCGGCTGCCGGAAGGCGACGCAGTCGAGCCCCGCTGCGACGTTCTCGAGACTCTGGCCCATCAGCATCGACGGCGCCCCGCAGGCGACCTCCACGCACTCGATCCCGCGCCGGACGCTTCCCGCGACTCGTCGAGCGTTTTGCCGTGCTCGGTGGTCACGAGCCGCGCGAGCTCTCGAAATGCTCCTCGAGCAGCGCCCGGAAGCGAAACATCGGCCGGGCCCGAGCGGCGGGGGCGTTTCGCTCCATCCCGGAAAGCGGCTCGCGCGGCCGAGACGGCGTCGTCGACGTCCGCCGCGGTCGACAGCGGCGTCCGGGCGATGACCGTGCCCAGGGCGGGATTGTGGACGTCGAGCGTGTCGCGGCCGACGGACGGGACCCAGCGGCCGCCGATGGAGTTGGGAAGAGGCCCGGCGGCGGGCGCGGCGTTTGCCATGCGCACCTCCGCACGAATCTACCGCGGAATCCCCGCTCGCGCATCCGTGTCGCGGCCGGGCTCCTCGCCCGCGCCCTGGCCTCGCGAGAAGACCGCTCAGATGCTCATCGATCTCCACGAGGACCGGCAGCTGGAGCTCTTCGGCCTCTGGCCGTTCGGCGATCTCGAGCGCGTTCCGAAGGACAAGCCGCCGGCACCGGACGGCAGGAAATAAAGGAAAGGAAAGCGGGCGCACCGCGGCGCCCGCCCGTTCGAGATTCCGGAGAAAACTTCAGTTCGCGGCGACGGGAACCGGAGCGGTCTTGGGAACGCGCCTCGTTGACCGTGAGGACCTTGCCCTCGACTTCCTTCCGTTCAGGCCGGAAATGGCGGCAGCGCCTTCGGAGTCCGTGCCGAACTCGACGAAGCCGAATCCCTTGGCCTTGCCCGTCGCCTTGTCCATCACGAGCGCGACGCTGTCGATCTTGCCGAACGGCGTGACCAGGTCGCGCAGCTGCTGTTCGGTCGATTCCGGAGAGAGATTGCCCACATAGACCTTCATGATTGACCCTTCCGCGCCTCTGATGGCGAAGAATGACGGCGATGATGTCACGGCGCCCCGCTCGCCGCCGCGTGAGGCGCCTCTCGTTGATTGTTCGTTCGGGACCGGTCCGCCCCGAGCCCGAAGAGCCCAGGGGAAGGAAGGCGAGCGAAACGAGAACGCACCCAGCATACCACGGGCGCGGAGGGCTACCGCGAGCTTCGGCGCTTTCCCGGAACTGCTCGACGTCGATCTCCATCTCCCAGAGCGGCTCCTCGTGGCTGCCGTGATCGACCGGACCGTGCCAGGTGATGAAACGGCTGCCGTCCTTGACGACGGAATGCCGCCGGATCGGCAGACGGGGATCGTCGCCCGCGTGGCCTCGCTTCATCGCGCGGCGGATCCGCTCCTCACCGGCATGACTGAATCGGGGCATGTTGAAACGGGTTTGTGTCAAAAACGTGTCTCCTGGCCGAAAGAAAGAAATGAGGCCCCTTGCGGGGCCTCGAGAACGGGCGCCGAAGCGTCCGCGTTTTCGCTACCGTTACCGAAGACACCGTAACACACATCGGGATCCGGTTCGCGGCGTTAGGCGAATCCTTAAGGCGCGAAACGCGACGCGCCGTCCCAGGTAAACTCGCGTCATGCAATACCGAATCATCGCCCTCGCTGGAGCTCTCGCCCTCGGAATCTCGATCTCGCCGCTCCCGGCCGCCGGCGCTGAGCCGCTCAAGGTCGGAGACGCCGCGCCCGAGGCGGCTTCCGTCGACCAGGACGGCAAGCCCGTTTCGCTCTCGGGTCTCTACGGCAGCGGGTGGACGCTCGTGTACTTCTACCCGAAAGCCGACACGCCCGGCTGCACGGCCGAAGCCTGTAGCCTCCGCGACGCTTTTGCGGACCTCACGAAGAAAGGCGTCACCGTGATCGGCGTGAGCGCCGACAAGCCCGCGGAGCAGAAAGCCTTCCGCGAGAATATCACGTACCTTTCACGCTGCTCGCCGACTCGACAAGCGCGTCATCCGGGCGTTCGGCGTTCCGACGACGATGGGATTCGCCAGCCGCCAGTCCTTCCTGATCAAGGGCGGCAGGATCGTCTGGCGCGACCTCCACGCATCGACGAAGGAACAGGCCGCCGACATCCCGGAAAGCGATCGCCGCCGGCTGAGAATCGGCCCGGAAACGGCGACCCACCGCGTATCGTTGCGGCGTCGCCCGGCCGCCGCCGGCCGGCATCATCATCGTGCTAGGCTTCCCGGCAACGTACCGACACGGGAGGCATGAGCGATGGCCACGACGCGACGGGAGTTCGTGAAGACGGCGGCCGCGGGGACGATGGGCGCCGCCCTGGCCCCAGCCGTCCTGGGCGCCCAGGCCTCCGACGTGCCGGCAGGCGATGCCTACGACGTGGCCGTCGTCGGAGCCGGGGACTTCGGCGCGTGGACCGCCTACTGGCTGAGCAAGTCCGGACGCCGCGTCGCGCTCATTGACGCCTATGGTCCCGGCAATGCCCGCGCGAGCTCCGGCGGACAGACCCGCGTGATCCGCATGGGATACGGCGACCAGGAGGTCTACACGCGCTGGTCGAGTCGCTCCCTGGAGGCCGTGGAAGACGCTCCTCGCGCCAGGCCGGCCGCCCGCCCGTCTTCCACCAGACCGGCGTCCTGTGGATGGCGCGCGGCGACGATCCTTTGACGACGAAGACGCTCGCGACTCTCAAACGGCTTCAAGTCCCCCATGAGCGAGTCGAGCGCCCGGAGCTCGAGCGCCGCTGGCCGCAGATCGACTTCGGACCGGTCACCTGGGCCATCTACGAACCCGAGAGCGGTCTGCTGGAAGCCTTCCGCGGGGTCCAGGAGGTCGTCCGGCTGGCGCAGGACCGGGGCGTCGAGTATCTCCAGGCGAAGGTCGTCCCGCCGGAGGGACGGGGCGGCTGGACTCGGTCGCGACGCAAGCCGGACGGAACGTCCGCGCCCGCACCTTCGTGTTTGCCTGCGGGCCCTGGCTGCCGAAGGTCTTTCCCGATCTGCTCGGCGAGCGGATCTTCCCACGCGCCAGGAGGTCTTCTACTTCGGCCCGCCTCCGGGCGACGACCGCTTCCGCTCGCCGCGGATGCCGGTGTGGGTGGACTTCTCGAAGAGATCTACGGGCTTCCCGACTTCGAAGGGCGCGGGTTCAAGGCTTCGCTCGACCGACACGGTCCCGCCTTCGACCCCGACACGGCGCGCGCGTCATCACACCCGAGACGCTCGCCGCCGTCCGGGAGTTCGTCGGCCGGCGCTTTCCAGGTCTCAAGGACGCGCCGCTCGTGTCGAACGAAGTCTGCCAGTACGAGAACACGTCCAACGGCGACTTCCTGATCGACAAGCACCCCGAGCGCGAGAACGTCTGGCTCGTCGGCGGCGGCTCGGGCCACGGGTTCAAGCACGGCCCGGCGCTCGGCGAGTACGTGACCGCCCGCATCGTCGAGGGCGGACCCGTCGAGCACCGCTTCAGTCTGGCCACCAAGGACAAGTTCCAGAAGCGCGCGGTGTACTGAGCCGGGGCGCGGCGCCGACGGATCTGCGCCGCGCGCCGCTCGGGGTCAGTTCTACATTTTACACTAAGGGCGCCGGGCGCTCCGGAAACACCGCCCCCTCGCTCGCCGGAGGGTCGTCGCGCCGAACGAACTCCTCGGGGTGCCAGGATCCAGGAGCCTATTTCGGCGGATTGCCGGCCGGATAGTCCGGAGCAGCGAGCTCGATCCGCCAGAGCGGCGCCCCCTGGAAGAACTGGCTCTCGGACTTGACGAACCCGGGCGCCTCCCCTTCCGCGATCCAGACGGAGGCATCTTTGGGCGCCTTTCCCAGAAGCGGAGCCAGCAAGCCCGCGAGACCGCCGATCTCGACCTTCACGTTCAACCGGGTCGCGTGGTACCGGGCCCGGCCGACCGAGAACGATTCGACGCCCGCCCGCGTGATCGCGAGCTTGACGAGACGCGGTTTCGGCGTCGTCACCAGCATCGACAGAGTCGTCGCCGGGGCACCGGGGGCGAGGTTCTTCAAGAGCGTCAAAGTCAATCCGTTCGACAGGTCCGGGGGCAGCTCCATCCGCTCTTCGATGACCTTCACCTTGCCCTCGTCGCCGTGCCGCACCGTCACCCGGCCGCCGGGCGCGTCGATCGTGACTTCCACGGGCTCCGGAAAGCTCGGGCCCTTCTGGAGGAGGTGGTCGCTCAAGAGCCGGAACGTGTCCCGCTCCGAATACACCGTGGTCTCGTCCTGGAGAGATCCGTCCCGGAAGCGGAACACGAGGCGAACCGTCACCCGGTCGCCTTTCGCAAACTGGATGAGATCGCCGTTGGCGAGGATGTTCCCGTCGGGCGCCCGAAGCAGGAGAAAACCCCGCTCGACCCCTTCCGGAAACCGCACGGCGACCGGATCCGCGCCCAGGCGTCCCCGGCCGCCAGGCAGGCCAGGAGGAAAAAATGCCCCCGGAATCGTTCCGGCTCCCTCACCCCCTCAGTCTATGCCGTGAAAGGGCGGGAGACGGGCTTGATGCACCCATGGATTCGGCGGCTCGCCGCTCCGGCACCCGCCGGCGAGGATGCGTCCGCACCTGTTGCCGCACGACCTTGGTCGGAGTCAGACCGATACTTCACCTCACGCCGATCCCGGGCGCGGGTTGGCCCCGCCCCCGGATGGCCTAGACTCTTCCCCGTGCCTGCGTCGAAGTCGAAGCGGCTCGCGGTGGCGCCTGACGGAAGCGGTCGCCGTCCTCGCGAAGATCCACGGAAAGCCGCCGGCGCCGGCGGCCACGGATCCGTTCCCGATGATCGTTTGGGAAAACGCCGCCTATCTCGTCGACGACGATCGCCGCGCGGAGGTGTTCGGCAGGATCCGCGACCGCATCGGCTTGACACCGCGGGCGATCGCGGGGGCCCCCGAGTCGGTCCTGATCGACGTCCTCCGCGAAAGCGGAATGCGGCCGCCCGACCGCGCCGCGAGGTTGAAGCGCTGCGCTGCCCTCGCCGAAGAGATCGGCGACGAACGCCTGCGCAAGGCGGTGCGGACCGATCCAACGGCCGCGCGAAAGCTGCTGAAGAAATTTCCCGGGATCGGAGAGCCGGGCGCCGACAAGATCCTTCTCTACAACCGCGCCGCCCGCAGCCTGGCGCCGGACTCCAACGTCCTGCGGGTCCTCGTGCGGCTCGGGTTCGGGAAGATGGAAAAGGACTACGCGCGCACGTATATCGGTCGGCCGCCGAAAACACCGCTGCGGAGCTCCCGTCGGACTTTCGCAAACTCATCGCCGCCCGAGAGCTCCTGCGCCGCCACGGGCAGGAACTGTGCCGCCGGACCGCCCCGCGCTGCGAGGCGTGCCCGCTCCGCCGCGATGCGAAGCGTTTCGCACGAGATCGTTCGCGGCGTTCTAGGCGGCCTTTCCGCCCAAACCTTCGTCTCAGCGCGGCAGCGACGCGGCCCCAGTTGGTCACGAGCGTCAAGGGGTTGGCCTTCGACTGGCCCGCCGGGACCGCCACGAGCACCCGGTGGAGGGCGGGACAGTAGTCCGCGGCCTCGCGCGGAAAGAGCGTCTCCCCGAAGATCCGCCGCGGCGCGCGCGATCGAGAGCCCCGTGGACTCCGGTTTCACCGGCACGACGGAGACACGCCGGTCTGAGCCGGCGTAGGTGATCTCGCCGGGAGCGCTCCACCAGGTGTTCAACAGGCTGGCCCCCGAGACGAATACGCCGCCGCTCGAGATCTGCCATTTCGGGCTGCCTTCGGGATACCGCGTGACATAGAGCTCCGTCCTTCCGGACTCGTCGGAGACGTAGGCGAGCCATCGGCCGTCCGGCGAAAAGGCGGCGCCGCGCTCGTTGCCGGCGCTCGCGAGGAGCCCACGCAGCGGGCCGCCGGCCGCCGGCACGATGCCGATGTCGAAGCTCTTCGTGGTCGTGGACTGCATCGAGAACGCGATGCTCTGCCCGTCCGGGGACCAGCCCTCCGGCCCGGCGAAGTTAGGGCCCTTGTAAATCATTCGGGGGCCGAGCCGCCATCGGCGGTCTTCACCTGCATCGTCTCGCCCTCCGGCGTGTGAGCCGCATAGGCGAGCTGCCGTCCGTCGGGCGACCAGATCGGGTTGCTCGCCGCGTCGGTGCCGAACGTGAACCGGAAGCGCCCGCCGGCCGCCAGGTCGATCATCCAGATCTGGGGCCGTCCGGCCCGTCGATGACGGCGGCCGAGCGTTTTCCGTCCGGAGACACCGCGAATCCGGAGATGGCGGCGGGATCACCGGCCGTCGAGAGCCTCTTCCCGTCCATGTCGAACCAGGCGAGCTGGCTCAACCCCGGCGCGGTCTCCGACTGATAGACGAAAGATCCGTTCCGGCGAACGTGAACTCCGCGGTGCCGCGGAACCCGTTGTATTCCACCTTTTCGGCGATCGGCACCGCCTCGCCCGAGAGGCGAAGCGACTTCGGATCGAACTCCTGGATCATGACGTTCTTCTGACGCACGAACGCGAGATAGCGCGGCGGGACGAAACAGCCCTCGCTCGGGACCGCGAGCACGAACCGCGCCTTCTTCGTGGCCAGATCGAGCGCGTAGATCCCCGCCTCCTCCGACGGCTTCGGGCCGGGGAGCGAAGCATTGCTCGCCACGCTGGCGCTGACGTAATAGAGAACGGATTTTCCGTCCGGCAGAAAATGTGGATTTCGATGGCTCCGCGTCGCCGGGGGACCCCCGACTCGGCGGCCGCGGGATTCCTCCCGAAGCCGGCACGCGCTGCATGGCGCCGTACACGTTCGGGGTGAAGACGATCTGTTCCGTCCGGGCCCCACGTCCGCGCCGCGGCCACTGGGAGCGTCACAGATCGTCTGAACGGCATTGCCCGAGACCTCGATCCTCTTCAACTTCCCGTCGGCGAAGAACCCGAGAGAGCGGCCGTCGGGCGACCAGAAGGGATAGGTCGCGTCCTCGGTCCCGGCGAGCGACGGCGCCGCGACGACGCCGAGCGCGCGAAGGTAGATCTGGTTCCGACCGTCGGAACCCTCGGCGACGAATGCGAGCGTGCGGCCGTCGGGGAGAGGGCCAGCGAGGCGTCCTGCTTGTCGATCACCGCGCCCTGGGGAGCTCGATCGACGCCCGGAGCGTGCGGGCGGACGCCGGCCCGCGCCGCGCCAGGATCAGCGCGAGCCCGAGGGCAGCGGCGATCGCGGCGCCCGCGACCGTCCAGGCCAGCCGCTCGCGGCTCCTCCGCCGGGACGCGACGACGGCGGGCGCCCCGCCTGCGATCCGGCCTCGGCGATCCACTCGAGCTGGAGCTTGACGTCATGGGCCGTCTGGAAGCGGTCGTCGGGATCCTTGGCGAGGCAGGTCTTGACCGACCCGGTCGAACGCGGAGGCGTCATCGGCATGATCGCCGAGATCGGCCGCGGGATCGTCGCTGAGGATCGACGAAATGAGCGAAGCCCGGCTCGCCCCGGAAAACGCCTTCTTTCCCGTCGCCATCTCGTACAACACAGCCCCGAGGGCAAAGATGTCGGTGCGGGCGTCGGCTTCCTTCCCTTCGAGCTGTTCGGGCGACATGTACTGGAACGTGCCCATGATCGTGCCGCGTTCGCGTCAGCCGCGACAGCTCGGCCTGCGTCGGAATGGACGAGAAAGCGCTGGTTCCCGCCGGAGTCGTCGGGCGCGAGCGACTTGGCAAGGCCGAAGTCGAGGAGCTTGACCCCGGAGCGCGTGAGCATCACGTTGCCGGGCTTCAAATCCCGGTGCACGATCCCCTGGCGATGCGCGCGCTCCAGCGCGTCGGCGATCTGACGCCGAATTGTGAGCACCTGCTCGACGGGAAGCGCGCCTTTGTCGATCCGGTCCTCGAGCGTCTCTCCCTCGAGATACTCCATGACGAGGTATTCGACGCCTTCAGCGCTGCCGACATCGTAGAGGGCGCAGATGTGCGGGTGCGAGAGGGCCGAAATCGGCCTTCGCCTCGCGCTCGAAGCGCGCCCTCAACTCCGGTGTCGCGGCCAGTTCCGACGGAAGGACCTTGACCGCCACGACGCGGTCGAGGCGAGTATCGCGAGCCTTGTACACCTCGCCCATCCCGCCCGCGCCGATCGCGGAGACCACTTCATAGGGTCCCAGCCGAGTGCCCGGCGAGAGAGTCATGGAGCTTGTCCTCCACAGCTCGGTACGAGCGAAGGAGGATACGGACCGAGTTTCGTCCCGTCGTCGAGTCTCATCGAACTGCCGTCCGGGCGAACGCCGAAGGCGCGCCGGCGCGAAAGGCGACCGCCGATTCCGGGTCCCGAACGATTTCGGTGGTTCAAGCTATCGCAGGATACAACGCGGCGAGCAACGGTTTCGCGAACCGTCGCGGGAAGGGATGGCGGCGAGCGGCCGCACGGCGCGGCCGCACGCCGGAAGGGTGCCACTTCACCGGCGCCATCAGGTGCTGGTACGGCGTGCCGGCCCACATGATGTAGGGAGCGGACGTGTCGGGATCGGCCGACTTCGGATAGGTGTCATAGAAAGACGCATCGGCGCCGACGATCATGATGTGGGCTCCCGTCTTGATCCAATGGTTGTTGGGGCGGGCTTGGTGGCGTAGGGATCCGTGTTGCTGGCATCGGTACCGCCCGCGAGCATGTACATGAAGCCGACCTTGCCTGCGGGCGGCGTCTGGTGACGCCATCCACGCCCCGGCCCACGCCATCGCGTTCGCGTCGAGGCACATCGGATCGGGGCCGGGGTCGCCGGATTGTCCGGCATGCAGGTGAAACTGTTGGTTCCCTTGCGGACCGTGCGCATCGCGCCACCGGTCTCCATGGCCACGATCGTCGCGTTCCTGGCGATGCTCATCGGCGCCGCCTTCATGGCGCTAGCGATGACGCTCGGCGTCCGTGGGCGCGGCGGCGGGCTTCTGGGCGAAGACTTGGCCGGCGCCGCCCCGATCGCCGCGAGGGCGGCGAGGACCAGCAGACCCGTGAAAACAGATTTCCGGTTCATGCGAGCTTCCCTCTATTTATTTTTCGAGACGAATCGCCTCGGGTGTGCAGATTGTAAGTCGCCTGGCGAAAGGGAGTATCGGCTGGCGGCCAGCTGATGCCCCTCGCCTCTGCATTCGCCTCAACCCGCCCCGTCGGGGGGCCGGATGAATTAGCATTACGGCGGCCATTCGAAGAGGCCTTTCCGTGATTTCACGAACCGTCCGCGCGCTGTTTCCCGCCCTGCCGGCCCTGGCCGCGTTCATCCTGGCGGCGAGGCCCGTCCCGGCCGCCGGGCCGAATTACACGGTGCGCAAGCTCCCTCTTCCCGGCGGGCCCGCGGCCATCCTCATGGATTACATCGCTTTCGACCCCGCCACCCGGTTCGTCTGGGCCCCGGCGGGCAACACGGGCGCCGTGGACGTCGTCGACACTGCCGACGGACACCATCCGGCAGATCGCTGGATTTACCTACCGCCGAGATGGGAACCGGCGACCGCAAGCGCCGAGTCGGGGCCAGAGGCTCCGTCACCATCGGCGAGGGATGGGTCTACGTGGGCAACCGCGCCGATTCATCGGTCTGTGCGTTTCATCCCCGCAGCCTCGCGCGGGGAGCCTGTCATCGCCTCGACGCCATGCCGGACGGACTCGCCTACGCTCGCGGCCACCAGGAGGTCTGGGTCACCACTCCCCGCGACAAGTCCAATTCGCATTCTCGATGCGGAAGCCTCGAGCAGAAAGCCAGGCTCGAACTCGACGGCAACCTGAAGGGTTCAGTGGTCGACGCCAAACGCGAGCGTTTCTATACGAACCTCGAGGACAAGGACCGGACCATCGGGATCAACCTGAGGACGCGCAAGACGGTCGCCGTCTGGAAGCCCTCCTGCGGGCGCGGACGGGCCGCGTGGACTTCGCCTCGACCCCGAAACCACCCATCTCTTCGTCGCGTGCACCGCCCGCGTGGAGACGCTCGACATCAAGTGGGAAGGAAGGGTGATCTCGATGCTCGACACCGGCGAGGGGAGTGGACGATCTCGACTACTCTCCCGACACCCACTTGTTGTACGTCGGCGCCGCGAAGGGCCGGACAGCTCACGATCGCCCGCTCGGACTCGGCCGGCAACCTGACTCTCGTGGCGACCGTGAAGACTCCGGTGGCGCGCAATCCCGCCGTCACCGACAAGGGCGTGGTCTATCTCGCCCATTCGGCTCTGCGGTGACTCGAGCGAGCTCGTCGTCGTCGCGCCCGCGAAATAACCCTGGGGGTCAGCTCTACATTTTTACATTATGACAGGGGGTCCTCCGCCTTGGAGCAGGGGAAGCCTCCCGGCGCGTCCTGACCCAGGAGGAAGCCGGATCGTCGACATCCGGGACTCGAGTGTCAGCTTTTCCGACGGTCGGGAGATGGCCGAGAGAGTACGTCGAAACCGGATCCAAACCGCGATATTCAAGCATCATCGGACCGGTCCGCGACGCTGATCTGTTCACGCGCGATACAGGGTGTAAGGATGCGATCCACAGCATGAGCGGTGATTTCCTGCACTCCCCCGATCCGCCCCTCATCGCGCGAGGACTCTGCGGATTCTCGCGGCGCACCCCAGATCCGGAGTTTCATCGGTCTCAATCCGCTGAGCCTGGCGTTCATTCTCGTCGGTGTCGGCCTGCAACTCGCTCTCGCATTCCTCCTCCGGGCGCAGTCGTGGTGGCTGATCGTCGGCGTCGCGATGTTCTTCGGTGCATTTGCGAGCCACGCGCTGTGGGTGATGATCCACGAGGGGCACCCACAACCTGCTCTTTCGCCGGCCGCAATGGAACACCTTCGCGGCGATCCTCGCGAATCTGCCCCACATCCTGCCGAGGCGCGGTCTCGTTCAGCGGTACCGCTGAGCACCACGCATGCCAGGGGGTATACGCCCTCGACGCGGACCTGCCCCAATCGCTGGAGGCGCGCTTGATCGGACACTCCGCTCTCGGCAAGGCCGTCTGGATGCTCCTCTTCCCGATTTTCCAGATCACGCGCCCGCCCGGGCTTCGGGAAATTCGTCACGTTCGACCGCTGGTGGTCTTGAGCTTCGTGGATTCAAATCGCGTTCAACGTCGCGGTAGCCGCATGGCTCGGCCCGAAGGCCTTTTCCTACCTTCTCTTCTCGGTCTTCTTCGGCCTCGGACTGCATCCGTTGGGCGCCCGCTGGATCCAGGAGCATTACGTCCTCGATCCGCCGCAGGAGACTCACGGCTATTACGGCCCGCTCAACATCGTGCTTCAACGTCGGCGTTTTTCACAACGAGCACGCATGATTTTCCGTCCCGTCCCCTGGAACCGCCCTCCCCGGATTCGGCAGGCGGCGCCGGAAGCGTACGACGGGCTGGCATTCCACCCTTCGTGGACCCGCCTGCTGCTTCGATTCCTGGCGCGATCCGGCCGTCACGCTCTTTCACCGCGAGGTGCGCGCGCAGCGTGCAGCGGGGCAGACACGGATGCGACCCTTCACACCACACGCCGAGCCGGCACCCGTCTCCTCTGACACCTCGCCCGACAGGATACCCGCGCTCCCGATGGGAGTTACAGCCACGAATCGAGAGCGTCGTCGGATCCGCTTCTTCCTTCATCCGAAGCGCCCCGGAAATTCGAATCGAGGTCGCCCGATACTCCCTAGGGCTTTCGCTTCAACGTCTGCGCGATCGTTCGGGCCTGTCTCGAGTGCATGGCGGTCACCCGGTCACCACTCGCGCTGGAACTCGATGAAGAACCCGGGCGGCGCGCCTTGCCGATGCGGAACCGAGCCGGTCCGATGGCGGTGAGCATGAACGAATCCCCTTCGCCCAACACGACCTGCAGGTTCGCGCCCTGGCGTTTCACGACCAGCTCACGGCCGTCCGAGCCGACGTAGGTACCGGCGAGCGATCGAGATCGGCCGCCGGGACCTCGACCTCCGCGGCCCGATCGTCGCGCAGGGCGAACGGGACCGGCTCGATTCCGGCGACACAGGACGTATCCAGATCCTTCTCCGTTCCGCGCTCGACGGAGCGCGAGCGCGATCGCGATCGAGGCAGTCGGATCGTTCCTCTGCTCGCCGTCGTAACCGTGGCCGCCCCCGGAACGACGACGCCTTCGAATGCGGAAGTGTTCGCGCGGCCCGGTCGGCCCATGACGCCGGCGTCACCGGGTCGCGCTCGCCGAGATCAGAGCGTCCGGGCCTCAGGCGCACGGGCTCGGTGAAGTCGGCGGGCGTTTCGCCCCGCGTGCATTCGGCACAGGCCGCTTTCTGGAGTGCGAGCGCGGAAGTCTCCCAGGAAGGCTGCCCCGGGCGGCATCCGCGGCCTCGGCGGGAGTGAAGAGCGGGACGTCTTCGCTACGGGTCACGGAAAGATAGAACCCGTCCGACATCAGAGGTGGCGAAGTTCCCGAGCGAAATAGGCGCTTTCGGCGTGAGCCGCGCGGAGATCGCCACCGCCGCTGCCGTGTGACCTGGAGCGGAATCTGCGCCGCGGTGATCGGAAGATAGGCAGCAGCAATGGTAGCGGATCGTCTGCGCTGGCGGCGCTCCGGCCGAGCACCATCTTCCTGAGGGTTCTCCGGTCCTCGGGTCATCGAGTCGGTGACCTCGACCAGGGATGGAGCCTCGGAGCCGCGCAGGCAGCAGGCGCTGGATTTCCCCGCGGTATCCGGAAACGCCGCGTGACAGGCGGCATCTCGCGCGCAAGCCTCGATCAGCCTGCGGTCGAGGCGCCGTCCCGGGCGTCGCCGGGCGAGAACGTTGGTTGCGGGCGCGCATTCGGGGGCAGCACGGTGCCCTCGAGGACCGCCGGTTCGGACGATGTGCTCGGGGTGCCGGCGCATCGCCGTTGAGCGCCGCAAACGTCCCGTAAGAGCCGCCCTCGGACATTGATGCGGTCATAACCGAGGCGCGCGCGCGCACGTCGTCCACGCCGTCGACCGAAAGCGCCGTCGTGTGCAACTTCAGGTCCGCGCGCGGCATCCAGTTCCTGGCGGCAGGCGCGGACTCCCTCGACCGGCAGGAAGCTGTCGAGGAGTCCGAGCACGCCCTCGACCCCTGCAGCGCCTTGCGGCTGCAGAGCACGTCCGAATCCCCGGTGCTTCGCGGAACGTCGACCAGTGACGGTCTCCGCCTTCGATCCATCTGGGCGCCGCCGGCGCCCCTCTCCGCCGCCGATTCTGACTGGCACCAGACACCGGGGCCGCCTTCGAAAGTGAACAACGATGGATCCGCCGCGCGTTCGGCGCCGGTCGAAGCAGGCAGCGACGACCTTGAGCGAGATTTTCTTCCCGCATGCTTCGCGCGGCCTGCGTAGACCGCAGCGCGCCCTGGCATCGTGCACCCTGGCGCTTCGATACCCGCGTGTCCTAGCAGGCTCGAGTGGGCGGTACGGACGATATTTCGCGGCAGATCGCCGGCGCTGCGGCGGGGCGAGGGCCGCCGTTCCTGGCTTCGCCAGCTTGGTGAAAGCAGAGGCGTGACAGGAGCCGGGAGCGAAGGTTCACACATGCACTACAGAGACGTAATTCCCCCTCTATGTTCCCGTGATTTTCGGCGGTGCGGGCACCAGGACCCCCTTAGCCTCGATGCCTTCGGCCGAAACATCGGTCCTCGGAGCCGCAAGGCACAGGGAAACCGTTCAGTCTGGAGCGATCGAACCTCGCGTACGGCATCCACGGACCGGCGACGAATGAATGGAAGCCAGTCCCGTGACAGCGGTGAATTCAGGCGACGAGCGGCCCGGGATGGCGTTGGCGGAGGATGGCGAAGCGGGCCAGCGGGACGGAGAGATTCTTCGGCCAGATGTTTCTCGATACCTCCTCCGCCTTCATGCGCTGCGTTTTCCGGCCAACGACCTTCCGGGCCGCGACACGACGCTGCAGGCAGCAGGAGAGGAGAGGCCATGAAATCTGCCTCGCTCATTCCCGTCCTCGCCGCCGCGGCGCTCTCGACGACCGCGCTTGCGGCGGGCGCCGCCGGCGACAGGAGGAAGCCCGGGGCGATGACCGCCTCCGACATCGCCGCTTCGCAGGTCGTTGGAAAGCATGGTGGCAAAGCCTCGTCCCCGACGAGTCGCCCGTGACTCGGCTCGACAACGGCCCGCCCGTCGAAAAGCTCCCCGACGTGACCGGACGTCCACACCCGGAGGCCGCCGAGCGCGTGCGCGCTCTTCTGCCCCAGAAACTTCGACGCGGCCGACGCCTCGAAGCTCTCGGGAGAAGACCTGCTCTCCAGCCTCGTCCGCCGCGACCGGATGACCCGGCGCGGTGGAAGAAGCCGGTGCACGCGCGATTCTCTGATCCCGATCACGCCGTACGCAAGCCCGATCCGGAAACGTGTGCAGCGGGTGTTTTTCCGAGCTTCCCATCCGCTCGGCCGCAGACGCGGACCGCGATATCTCGCGCTTCTCGACCAGCATCCGCGTCATCGGCGGGATCCGCAAGAAGCTCGAGGACGAAGCTGCGGCGGCGGGAATCGTCCTGCCGAAGCCCGAGATCGCGGGCCGCCGCGCCGTACGTGGCCTCCGGAATCCGCGACGGAAAGCGAGAGCCCGCTCCTCTGGCGTGCGCGGACGACCGGCCAGTGCCTCCGAAGAGCGGGCGCGCGCTCCAGGCGGTCGTGTTCCCGCAGCGCATCTCGGAGAAGGTCAACCCCGCGCTTCGCGATCTCGCCGACTACGCGTCCGCGGTCCGTACGCGGCGAAGGCGCCGGAAGCCGTCGGCGTCTCGCCAGTACCCGGGCGCGGGCGAATGCTACCGCTGGCTGATCCCGCCTGCACACGGGCCTGACGTTGCTCGCTCCCGAGGAGATCCACGGGACGGGCCTCCGCGGAAATCGACCGGATCAACCGCGAGCTCGACGGCTTGCGCCGGCGCGTCGGCTTCACCGGGGATCTCGCGCGCGGTCTCCGCAGGTTCCCGTGAAGACCGACAAGCGGTTCTATCCGGCGACGCCCGAGGAGATCGGCACCCGCTCAGATGACGGCCGTCCGCCGCATCAGAGTCCCCCGGATCGGGACCCAGTTCGGGAAGTTTCCGAAAGCGCCCTACGGCGTGCGCGCCGACTCAGGCTCGAGCTCGAAGGAGCGATGACCTTCGCGCTACCATCAGCAGCCGACGCCCGCGGCGCTTCCCGAGGTGGGGACTACTACTACAACGGCTCGCGCCTCTCTCGGGCGGTCAGCTGCTGAATCGCCGCCGCGCTCATCTACCACGAGCTCGTCCCCGGCCATCACTTCCGAGATCAACCTGCAGATGGAAAACCAAAGCCTTCCCGACTTCCGGCGCCTGGCCGTTCGGCGAAACGCGGCGTTCACCGGCGGGTGGGGCGAATACGCCTCGTGGCGCTCTGCGGGCGAGATGGGGCGCTGTCGTGCGCGGACCCGCACGACGCTCTGCGTGCCAGGTCCTCTGGCGATGGATCAGCGTTCATTTCGACGCGCCTCGTCGTCGGACACGGGGATGAACGCTCTCGGTCTGGTCGCGCCGAACGCGCGATCGTCGCACGCACGAAGGAGAACGCCCTCGAGGAGATCTCCAGATCGGCATCGGAATCCCGCCGCTCAGACACGACCGACATTCCCGGCCAGGCGCTCGCGTACAAAGCTCCGGGAGCCTCGAGATCCGGCGGCTGCGCGAAAAAGGCGAAGTCCGCGCTCGGTGCGCGCGCTTCGACCCCCGCCGCTTCCCACGTATCGCGGTGCTCGGAAGCGGGACGCTCCCGCCTCCTCGTCCTCTCCTGCGGCCAGATCGACGATTGATCATCGCGGCGGGAGAAAGCGCGCTGAGGTCGGAGGCCGAAGAGGGATTCCGGGAACGAAACGCCGTACGTACTCCGGCCTGCGTTCGCCCGGAGATACGAAGAAATCGGAGCATCGTGAGCGCAACGAAATGCCCTTCTGGAGGCTTCCGGGCGTGCTACGGTAGAGACATCCTTCAGAGGTCCAAGCCGGCTTCAGCACCTTGTCGAAACCGACCCTCCCGTTTCGGGTTCTCCGATGAAAGGGAATACCACATACCTCGTAAGGAATCGGGAGGAAGTCACGCATGAAGTTCGCACGCAACGTCCATTTCCAGATCAAGAGCGCGGCAAAGTGAGACCGGAATTCACCAACCTCTTCGAGAAGGAAGTCGTTCTCGATGCTCCGCAAGCAGGACGGATTCCCAGGAGGAAAGTGACGCTCGTCAATCCCAAGGGCGCTCAGCCCATCAGCCTCTGGGACAAGCCGCAAGAATCGCCGAGACCGGCGAGACGGCGACCTATCCCCGGAGTTCTCGCCAGAAGCTGAACGTGTCTCGCTCGCAGAGGGAGCATCCCGAGCGTCGAGACCTGGCGAGACCGTTTCTCGAGCTACGCCCGCCTGATCGTACCTGGCGGCGCGCAAAGCCTTGCCCGGAGGAGGCCCCGCGAGGGCCTCCCTTTTGTCCGCGTCGGCCCGCTTTGTCCCCTCGTCACTCGAACCTCCGGCGCGGGACCCGGCCGAGATCCCTACTTCAATCCGCGCACGAGATAGGGTGAGGTCGCGGCGGACGTTGTAGGCGTGACTTTCCGTCCGGCGTCAGCACGATGGACGGGATCCTGGAGATGCCCGCCGTGTCCGCCGGCATCAGCTCGAGCCACGCCTTCCGCTCCCCTGGTCTCGACGTCGAGGCGCACGACGCGAGCCAGGGAGCTCGTTGCGCTTGAAGACGAAGAGGGACCGTCCGTCGTCACCGCCCACCGAATGACGACCTCGCCCGGTTCGTAACCGCGAACGCGGCTCTCGAGGAACCGCCGTTCACGGGAAGAGCTCGAGCGTTGCGTATGCTTGAGTCCCGCTCTGCGGCGATCAATTGCCATCGGGAGAAAGGGCAGCTCGCCGATGAAAGTGTCAGATCCGTCCGGCGCAATGGCGCGGACGGACTTGCCCCTCCAGATCGACGGAGAAGAGCCACCTTCGGCCGTCAGGGATTCCGCTCAAGAGAATCCATCCGTCGGGAGTGAACCATCCCTGCCCCGCGTCCATGGGCAGCTTGAGGGTTCGCGGGGCGCCCGGCCCAGTCGGTACCAGGGCGAGCTCGGCGCTCGGGCCCGGCGGTTTGGCGAGCACCCACTTTCCATCAGGCAGATCGCGTAGCCGAGCCCATCTCCCGGGTAAATCGCCGGCGAGCCGTCGATCTTCGGAAATAGAACGCCCCGTTTCCGCCGCCGCCGAACTCCGTCAAAGAAGAGTGCTTCCGTCGGGACTGAAGTCGACGGCCTGCGCGTCCCTCGAGCCAACCGAGATCCCGTTCCGCGGCAGGCCCCGGGCGAGAACGATGACGCCGCTCTGCCGATGCGCGACGGTGAGAAGAAGCGTTCCGCTGCGTGAAATATCCTGCAGATCGACAGGGCCGGCATGGCGGAAGTAGGCCGGAGTCTTTCCGGAAAGGCGAACCGCCCCGGACGCTGCTCGAACCGTCTCGATCGTTCGTCGAATACCAGATCTCGTCCCCCGCGGCGCTCAGGCGACCTTGCTGCCGGCTGCTCCCGGCCGGGCGAGCATCCGGATCTTTCCCGTGAGTCGAGCCAGCCGACCGAGGACGGGGCCCCCGGGATCCCCCTCCGAGACGGCGAGCGCCTTTCCGGAGAGCGACGAAACTCTCCAGGTCGAGAACCGCGCCATTGGTCGCCTTGTAGAAGGGCTTCCCGGACGGGTATTCGACCAGCCAGCGAATTCCTGTAGAGAAGCCGGGCGACGGCAAGCTTACCTCGCCGTCCGGGCTCCAGTCGGCCTCGACGACGTTTTCCATGATTTCGCGCGGTGAGCCTCCCGTCAAAGGGACGCGGGCTAGCGTGCCGTGAAGGCGGCGGACCCACAGCCTGGAACGGAGCCTCACCGCGAGCTCTTCGGACGGGGACACCGACAACAACGTGGCGTCGGAAACGTCGGTGTCGAGGATTCCGTCCCCGTCGCTCACCGTGAAGAGCGCACTGGGATTCCCTCCCACTGCGCCGAATACACGACCGTCGTGCCGTCGGGAACGAACCGCGCCGCGGTGACGGTCCCGCGCCTGTACGTCAACCGTTGGAAGAGTCGGCCAGTCGCGATCGACCGAACGACGCAGCATCCACACCGAAACGGCCAGGGCGAGGAACAGCGCGATCGCCGGCAGAATCCACTTCCCGACGCCCGCGCGCGGCTTCGCGACCGCCGCTCTCGACGCCCCCGAAACCGCCGCAGACAAGTGATCGCGGACGCTCGCGAGGTCGCGGGCGAGATCCCGGGTCGAGACGAACCGGTCATCCGGCTCCTTGGCGAGGCAGCGTTCGACGATCCAGGCCACCGGCGTCGGGAGGTCGAGCGCCTTCCCGGTTCGGAGACGGCTCCGGGGGTCGCCGAATGATCGCGGCGAGGGTCTCGGAGGACTTCTCGCTTTTGGAACGCCGGCGCTCCTGCCAGCATCTCGTAGAGGATCGATCCGAAGGAGAACTGGTCGGAACGGTAATCGACCGCGGCGCCGCGCAGCCTGCTCGGGCGACATGTAGTTGACCGTTCCCATCACGACGCCGGCCGAGTCGCGGTGGCCGTCGGCCGTCGGCAGCTCCGATTGCCGTCCCTCCGACGACCTCGCGTCAGCTTAGCGAGCCCGAAGTCGGCGATCTTCGGCACGCCGGATTTCGTGACGAGGATGTTCTCGGGCTTCAGGTCCCGATGGACGATCCCCTTCTCGTGCGCGGCAGCGAGGCCCGGAGGCGATCTGCGCGGCGAGCTCGAGCGCTTGCGGGCCGGGAGCGGCCCCGAATCCATCCGGGCGCGGAGATCGCTCCCTCGACGAGCTCGCAGACGAGTACGGCGCCTCCCCTTCCCGACCCACGTCGTAGACGGTGACGATGTGCGGGTCCGGACGGTGCCGAAAGCCGACCGCGCTCCCGCTCGAATCGCCGCAGCCGGTCCTCGTCCTTCGCAGAAGCTCTCCGGGAGGACCTTGATCGCGACTTCGCGCCCGAGGCGCGAATCCCGCGCCCGGTACACCTCTCCCATCCCTCCCGCGCCCAGGGGCGCGGGGATTTCGTAAGGGCCGAGGCGGCTTCCAGCCGGGAGAGTCATGGAGCCGTACTCGCGGTCAAGCTGACGGAAAGGATACAGCGGGCGGATGACGGCAGATTCCGTCCGGCATGGGCACGCCGTATGCACGTTTTCGTCCCTCCGGACAGCAACCGTCCAAAACCAAGGAGGCCGATCGCTGAAGTCGTTCATCGCCGCCGCATTCGGGCTGGCCGCACTCGCCGTGCCGCTCGCCGCCGCCACGCCGCCGCCCCTCGTCGTCGGGAACCCGCCGGCAGAGCCTGCCGAACTCCGGAGCGTCCACGCCGGCCGCGCCCTACACGCTGATCGACACTTCGCGTCCGGCCACGGCGACGGGCAACCTCACGCAGGTGAAACTGGGATGGACGGGCTTCCCTGCGCCTCCGTGGTCCGGATCAAGGTCTTCCACAGGACCGGATCGACCCTCACGCCGACGTCGCAGAGCGCCGCGTTGAGCCTCACGGCCGCGGACGACCACCGGCATCTTCACCCAGACGCTCTCGCCGCCGCCTTTCCGATCGCGCAGGGAGACCTCATCGGAATGACCACCCTGACGGGCTGCGGCAATCCGCTCGCGTACCACGGCTTCCCGACCGTCGGCTATCTCCTGTACGCCGGCGACGTCCAGGGCCCGATTTCGTTCGACAATCCGCTGCAGACGAACTCCGACCAGCTCCGCCCTCGGTGCCACGGGCGTGACGACGCAATACACCGCCCTCGTGGTCCCGGGCGTGGGATCGCTCGCGGGCGCCTTCGGCTCGCAATTCAAGACTTCGCTCCAGATCATCGCGCCGCAGTCCGGCGGAGACGTGACGGGAAGGCTCGTCTTCCATCCGTCGGGGATTTCGGCAGCAGCGCGATCCAGTCGATTCCGCTCTCCGCTGGGGAAGGGCGGGCCGTCTCCTACGCAAACGTGGTGGCCACCATGGGACAGTCGGGACTCGGGAGCCTGGACATCGTGCTCGACGCGAGCTCGTCGATTCCGATCGCTTATGCGCGCGTCTTCCAGCGACGCGGGCGCAAGCGGCACGAGCGGCCTGGGCGAGGCGGCCCTGGACGTGGCGCACAGCTTCGTCGGTCGGGCCATCGTCCATCCTGGCGGGAGGCTGCACGGGCTACATCTCCGCGCCGGCCGATCCGTGGACCGTCGCTCCACATCGGCGCTG
>ERZ1370068.9047-contig-7854_pt1 | contig 40319 bp, 66 predicted proteins | sample MGYA00561227_ERZ1370068 | MGnify/ENA primary metagenome ERZ1370068 (study PRJEB38410, sample SAMEA6850437) | metagenome | study: Metagenomic assessment of the ecological functions of the soil: analysis of the soil microbiota associated with the... | reverse complement strand
AACCAGCGCGACGGTGACCATCCCGTCAGAAGATGCGTCGCGGACAACGTCTGAAGGCGCTGCGCCACTGGCTGAAGTGACCGCTGATCGAGCTGAACGAGGTTTCGAAAACCGTCACCAGTGGCAGAGTCGTCAATGCCATCCCCTGACCACCACGATCGACCGTGTGGACAGTTCGTGGCGACAACGGACCGTCCGGCAGCGGCAGTCGACGCTGTTCGGGCTGATCGCCGGCCTGATGCGACAGCCGCTATGCCGTGATGATCGACGCGGTCGACATCACACGCCTCGGCGAAGACGACCTCGCCAGTTGCGCGGCGAGAAGATTGGCTTCGTCTTCCAGTTCTTCACCTGATCCCGTCGCTGACCGCGTACGAGAATCGTCGGTGGTGCCGATGGAGATCCGCGGACTGAGCGACGGCAATCGCGGCCCGTGCGCTACTGAGGAGTCGACGCACCGGTCGCGCGCAATCACTATCCTGGTCGCAGCTCGGCGGAGAGCAGCGCGTCGCGCTGCCCGTGCGCGCTGGCCAACGATCCGCCGATTGTGCTGCCGACGAGCCGACCGGCACTGACAGCGCGAACGGTCGGCACATCATGGACTCTGCTGAGAGCGGTCCACCAAAACCGAGGGACGACGCTGATCTCTGGTTACGCATGACGCGGGAGTTGGCCGCGCCGTGGTCGACCGGCGCACGTGCTTCGCGACGGCAGGGTGGCTCCATCGCTTGCGCATGGCGATCTGAGACGCGCGCCTCGTGGCGACGCTCGCTGTTCTTCGTCTGTATCGCCGTCGGCGTACGCGGCGGCGATCGTCTGCGCTCGGCAGATCCAGAGCGTTCGGCGGTGTTCGGCACCGAAGCCAAGGCGCTGATTGCCGCTGATGCGTTGCCTCGGACCAATAGTGACTGGACGCCGGAGACGCTGGCGCACCATCGACCGGCGGCTCAAGAGTCGGCGCCCTCGAACAGCGAAATGGTCGAGACGCCGACCATGTCCGGTGATCCACGGACGGTCGCGCGGAGAGGTCGAATTGCGCGCCGTGTACGGGGTTTCCCATCTACGGCACGCGCTCGAACTCAACGGTGCGCCGCATCCACGCGCGTTCAAGAACAAAGGCGGTAAGCTGGTCCGTCTGAAGCTGCGCCTCTCACGGCGCTCGGAGTCCAGGTCGGCGAGCAGATAGTCATCGGCCAGGCGTCCGCCGCGGCGTGATCAAGAACGAGCCGGGGCGGAGCATCGGCACCAGCATGGGGCCGCGCGTGATCATCGACTTCGATGACATGCCGTCGACCGCTCCGGGCTCGTTCCGCAGCCGCGCCCATCATGTGATTTTGCCCGCACGCCGGACGAAACCGCCGACACGCTGGTCGCGGCTGCGCAACGATTTCCGCGACGATTTTGTCAGCGCACGATCGTTCCGCGCCACCGACTAGGGCAACTTCGACCGCGCCGAGAACTATCTCAGCCTGGTCGGCCTCGTATCGTGATTCTCGGCGGCATCGCGTCGAGCGTGACGCGTCGCATCAGAAGATGCGCAGCATTGCCGTCCTCAAAGCGTTCCCGGCGCGCGCAGTGCGGCCAGATCATGACGGTCTACATGCTGCAGGTCATGGTGGGGTGGCCGGGAGCTCAGCCCGGCGTCGCGCTGCGCGCGCGGCGGTATCGCCGCCATTCCCGAGTTTTGTCATCGACGTTCGCGTCGTTCCTGTCGGATGAAGGCTTACGGTGTCACGCTGAGTGCGGCGCTGCGGGGATCGGCGTCGGCGCTGGTCTGTTGTTTTCGGTCGTGCCGCTGCTTCAGTGGACCGCAAGCCGTCTCCTGCGTGACGAGTCGCGGGACGGAAGAACGATCCGGTGCGCCCGGGTCGCGCGATGGTGCTGGTCTCGGCGGCGCTGGTCGGTGGTCACCGCCTGGCAGGCGGTATCGCTTCGCGTCGGTCTGGTCGTCTGCGCCGGTTTCTGCGCTGGCAGGTGGTGCTGCAGCTGACCGGCGTGGCGCTGGTCTCGCCATCGGCGCGCTCGAAATCGTTTCCGCTTTCGCCACGCGGTGCTGCATCTATCGCGACCCGGCAGCCAGACGCGTCATTGCTCGCTCTCGTCGGGGTCCGTCTCTCCGCTCCAGGCCAGCCTGCTCGAGGAATTTTCATTTATCGACCGCGAGCGGTCCCGACATGTTTGATGGACGTTCAGCGCGGCCAGACCCAGGGTGTCGAAGCTTGCCGATCCGGCGAGGCGTCGGCCAGTTTCAGCGCCTGATCCCGGTGCCAGCGCCCGGGTCACCGGCGGCGGACGCGAGACGACGCCGACGCTGATGATGTGCGCGAGCGCGCGATGCTGGCGCGGGAATACGGTCACCTATCGCGGGAGCGCTCGAGCCGAACGATAATACTTCTCGGCGGGCAGCGCCTGACCGGTCCATCAGCGGAGCCGGAGGTGTCGATCGAACTCGGCATTCACGAACGCCAACATCAATGTCGATAGCGTGTGGTTTCCGACATCCTGGGCCGTGCGTGATCAATGCGCGCGTCAACCGCACCGTGGGCGGGACCCGAACGCCAAAAAGTTTCATGTTCGTCTTCCGTGGCCGGTGTCCTCGATCAGGGGCCGACGTTCATATCGCCGCTTTCTGAAGGGGCCGGTTGGAATCGAGGCGTGGGCGCGCGCTTTCTCAACACGATCTCGTCCAGGCGTTTCCGAACGTGTCGGTGATCGATTTCCGCGAGATCCCGGCGACGATCGAAAGATCATGTCGAAAGTGACGCTCGCCATCAGCGTCGTCGGGACTGGTGCTGTTCAGCGGCGGCCTGATCCGATCGGTGCGGTCGCGATGACCGTTTCAGCGCGTTTACGAGGCGGTGTTCAAAAATATCGCAGACTACGATCGCGCGTGCCGTTGTTCGGCTACGGCTCGGCCTGCCGGCGGTGACATTGCCGGATCGCTCGGCGCCGTTTGCGTTGACCTGGGGCGTCAGCCGGGTACGCTCGAGATCCGTGGCGCGTGTTCGTCGGCGAACACGTGGATCGGCGCGGTCATCGCGGTGCTGGTCGCGTTGATTGGCGTGGTGCCGAGCCTGACTGAAGCACAAGCTGCTCCTGACGCTGCGCACCGAATAGCCTTCTCCGACTATGTAATCCTCGAGCGGCGGTACCGCGGCGCACGGCAAATCACCGCTCGCACGAAGCCCGCCGGTAAATACCACCTTCCTCACGATGGCGCATTATCGTGTACTGTCCAGCCCGCGGTAAAGAGCGCGGCTTTGATGACTCCGGCGCCGTGCTGGTGGAGACCTGCCCGCGACGGCGCCGCTACGACGCTGATGGCGCTGCTCGCGATCCATCCGATCGCGGTCGCGCTCTGGCGAGGCCACCTTCTTCGCCTACTGGTGGTGACGCATGAAGGTTATGGATCGCACTTGGCGCGGTCGTCGCCGTGGAATGATTATCCCGACCGCTGGCGTCGGCCTGCGCGAGCGCCTCATCACCGCCATCCTCGGCAGTCGCTCAAGCATGCCATCGCGGCCGTGCATCGGCCTGCTGATCGCGACGGTCGGCCTGCAAGTGGGCCGGCCTCGATCGTCGCCGCGCCCGGCACGCTCGTGAACGCTGGGCGACTCTTGCACAGCCGCGCCCGCTCCTGCGCTGGCGCTCGGCGGCGCTCGCCCTGACCGCCGATGCTCATCGCGCGCCGCGTGCCTGCGGCGCGCTGCTCACCGGGGCATGCTGGCGAGCACCGCCATCGCCGGACTGCCGCTGGGCATCGTTCGCGATCAGGGCCTCGCCAGCCTGCCGCCGCGTCGCCGTCCGTCCCACGCTCGTTGCACCTCGATGTCGCAGGCGCGCTCGCCCCCGGCACTGGTGACGGTGTGCTCGTGTTCTGCTTGCTGGCGCTGCTTGATTCGGTGGGCACGCTCGTCGGCGTCGGCCAGCCAGGCCGGAGTTCATGAAGGACGGCGCAGCTGCCGCGCGCGCGGCAGGCACTGCTGGCCGACGCGATGGGCATCGGTGGCGGGCGCCGTCACTCGGCACGTCGACTGCGGCACGGCGTACATCGAGAGCGGCGCCGGCGTCGCCGCCGGCGGGCGGATCGGGTCTCGACGAGCGCTCGTCACGGCGGCGCTGTTCCTGGTGGGAAAACGTTGATTCATAGCCTACTGGTCCGATGGTCGGGAGTGACGGTTGGAGCCATGACGCTCTATCCGGTCACGTTGATTCTGGTCGGCATCGCTGGATCGGCAGCTCGTCACGTGCCGTGGACGATCCCGCCGGTTCCCGCTTTCCTGACGCTGATCATGATGCCGCTGGCGGTCAGCATCACCGAGGGCGTGGCCTTTGTGTCATCGCGCACGTGGTGCTGAAAATCGCCACCGGTAAGGGCCGAGACATCCACGCCTTGCTGTGTGTTCGCCGGCCTCTTTAAAGCAAATTACTTCTTCGCTGAGGGTAAACCCTGAGCGGCCACGAAAGTGACCAAAAGAAAGTGCTATGATCGGGTGTTATCGCGGCGTCAAGAGCCCGCCAGAGCGTGCAGGAGTTCCACAGCAATGGACGACAACCGTATAAGAATCGCTCCTCAAGAAACGGACAGAGATCCTCGGGACCGGCGGCATCAAGCTCTCTCCAGGCGTCACTGGAGAACAACACCCGTCAGGGTGACATGGCGGATCAGGCCAGCGGGAACAACGAGGTTCACATTCAACTCGATCAACGGACCGACGCCAAGATTCTCCAGGCGATTGAAGAGGCGCTCAAGCGCATCGGAGCGTACTTACGGCGTTCGCCGCGATTGCGGCACAGATCCGATCGCCGAGGCACGGCTTCGCGCGATCCGTGGACTCGTGTCTGCATCAAGCTGCAGGGAAAAACAGAATTCGTGACCGATCTCCTGCCGCTGCTCCAGGATTTCTATCGCGACAAGCTGGCTGAACTCCTTCGCCACGAAGCGGGCGCGCGCCTGGTCGGGCAGTGCGACGCCAACAACACCTTATCAACACATCATCGGCCGCGAGGAAGACGCAGCTCTCCTGGGTCGGCCACGCCATTCTGACCTCGCATGGCGCGCGGACGGCGGCACGGCAGCGCACACGCCATCGCGCGACTCGAATGCGATCTTCGAGAAGACGCCAACGCGGCGCAGGCGTTTGTCGATCGCTGGCGGGTCCGCGTCGACGCGATGGCCAACGCCCGGCATCGCAACATGCTCGATCATCCTGGGTGAAACGCTCGAGCAGAAGCGCTTCTTCGAACAGGCGCTCGCGGGCGATCTTGACCTGCTCGGCCGGCGGCCGGATCACACCGGCGCGCGCGTCGGGTCCGTGATGAGCACGCGCTGGATTGAATAGTTCCACCCGGGTTGCGATCGCCCTCGGTTCCAATCTCGGCGACCGCCACGCATACCTCGACTTCGCGATCGGCCGGCTCCACGCACTGCTGACACATCCGTGTGTCGTCGCATCATCGAAACCGAACCCGTCGACATGGCCGGACCGCAGTCCCGGTTCCTGAATGCTGCCGCGGTCGGGGACGACGTTGATCGCGGATCCACGCACGTTTCGAGACCCTGCTGGCGATCGAACGGGACGCCGGACGGAGCGGCTGTTTCAGGCGCCGCACGAACCCTCGATCTCGATCTCGCGCTGTTCGGTGACGTGGTGACTCGGCAGGCGGTCGCGCTGCATCCGCGCCTCCGACCGGCATTTGTCCTCGAACCGTTGGCCGGATCGCCGGGAGCTGGCGCGATCCGGTCAGCGGACGAACGATTACTCAGCTCTGGCGACCCTCTCGGCAGCGCGGCGCCGGTCAGCCGCTCGAGCGTCCCAGTCGGTCGATCGCCCTGGCGCCAATCGCGTCGTAGGTCTTGAGCGCCGGCTTCGTTCCAATTCAGCACCGACCATTCAATCTCGCCCGCAGCCGCGTCAGCGATCCTCGCCAGCTCCACCATCAGTGCCCGTCCGATCCGCGGCGGGCGCCAGTCCGGGCGGACGAACAAATCTTCGAGATAGATCCGGGTTGGGCCAGAACGTGGAAGTTGCAGAAGAACAACATGTAGCCGGCGACCTCCTGCCGACCTGGCGATCACCGCGTAGGCGACGCGGTCGGGGCCCAAGAGAGCATCGGCCGGCCTGTCAGTCGCGGTGATCGTCGCGAGCCGTTCGTACTCGGCCAGCTCGCGAATCAATTGAGGAGCAGCGGCACATCGGCGGAGTCGCGGGTGTCAGCGCCGACGTCGACGGTCTGGCCACGGACGTGGAATTTTAGAGCGTTTTTGTTTGGGGTAGTAGCTGGCTTCCACCTTCGCCAAGGCTACGGCGGACAAGTCAGCCGGCCACGAAGGTCCGACTAAAGTCGGACCTACGACTGTTGTTGAAAGCTTCGGGAGTTCTTACTGGCGCTGGAGGACGCGGCGGCCGCGGTGGAGCAGGTGGTGCCGGACGCGGCGCTGGGCTCGGCGTTTCGCGGTCGCGGGAGCGATTGCTGGGCATCGGCTCGCCCGGCCGCACGAGCGAGATCGAGCCGTTGAAGCGACTTGAGCTCACGCGGGCGCTGCCATCGCCGAGTGCCAGCGTGTGAAGCGGTTCTGGCGGTTCTCTTCATCAAACCTTCACGGGAAGGTCGAGTGGAAGCTGCCGCCGTAGGTGCGAACCCGAATCGTTGCGTTGACACGCTCCGGAATCGCCAGGCCGACGGTGCCACGTTGTGGGTCGTCAGGCGATAGGTCGCCTGATCGGGCCGTCGCATGCGAAATGTTGCCGTTGACGCTCGAATATCCAGATTCCCGGTATCGACGTGCTCGAGCACGATGCTGCCGTTGACGGTGCCGACCGAATATCGCCGTACCACGTCGACGAGGCGCACACCCTGGTTCACGCCCTCGACTTCGATACGTCCCTTGGCCTTCCGACGACGACGCGGCCTTGAAGTGATCGGCGGAGATGAACCCGATCCGCCCGCGCAACTGAATATCAGCCGCGCAGGGTCTGACCGAGATGTCGGCATCCGTGCCCTCCACCGTCACGTCGGAACTGACGCCGTTCACGTTAATCGCCATCCAGACCGGAATCATCAGCGTCACGTCACGCTGACGGCTCAATAGTGGAGGTCGGCCGCACGATGACCGCAGTGCCGATCAGGCGAATCTCGATCGGATCGCGATCGGCGTCTCCTTCGAGCTTCGACGGGTGTCGCGATCCCACGCCGCGATCTTCACGTCGCCCAAGAAATTCCTGACTTCGAGCCGCGTGCCTTCGTGACGGCGACCGTCTGCTCCGGGTCCGGCCACGTGCGCGCTCACCTGGCCGCGGGCGCGGTCGGTTGCGTCTGTGCGCTGCACGCGGCCAGCCGCCGCCGCCATTCGCGCATTTGTTCTGCGCGGGCGACCTGGGCCTGGGGCGCGAGCGACGTCGTCCTTCAGGGTCGCGAGCCCAAGCGCCTCGGCGGCGCGCGCGCGGAATGCCTCGGTCTGAATGTCGGCGTGCGCTGCGATGGGCTTGCGCCCGAGGCTCGGGCCATGTACCTGAGCATCAGCGCGACGAACACCTGTCCGATCATGGGATTCACCTAATCAAACCTGCTGGGAGCACGGCCGCATGGCGGAGGAGATCCAGTTTCCGCCGCCGCGTGTTGACCAGGTGCTCAGTGAGATAGTCATTGGCGGGATCGTTAGCCAGGGCGCGACGCGCTTCATCTTCACGGCCTGGCTCGATGATCGCAATCCTCCTCGACCAGTTTGACCGTCGCCGGATCGAGGCGGGCGCGGTTGTCGTCGAGGGTCTGTCTTGAAATCCGCGACCCGGCGTCGTGCCCGGCGTCGTCCATTCGGGCTGCAGCGAGGTCGGACACCGGCACGCGATCGAACGCGGCGTCACTGACAGTCGAGTCGTAGTCGGCGACTTCATCCGCAACGTCCGGGGTGCCAGGAAACGGGAACGTGAACCATCCGGACACGGCTATCAGCAGCACGGCGGCCGCCGCGAGCTGACCGACCGTGAACGAGAATCGCCGCCGGGACATCTCCACCACCGAGGCGCCGGCGAGGCGGTGGCGGCAATTCGTGACGAAATGCTCGCCCGAGATCGGCGTCCGGCTGGCGATCCGGCGCCGACTGCGCGGCCAGGACCACACGCGCCGCAGCTCGTTCAGCGTCCGACTGCACTCGGCACACGAGGCCAGATGGGCGTCGACTGCGGCCTGTTCGACCGGCTCGAGTTCGCCGTCCAGATAGTCGGTCAGCCGATCGGTCCACTCGAGTATGAGTCGTCATGCGTCCCCCAGGTGCCGGCGCATCAGCATCCGCGCGCGGTGCAGCTGGCGCTTCGAAGTTCCCGTCGTGATGTCGAGGAGCGCGCCAATTTCACGATGCTTGTAGCCTTCCACGTCGTGGAGCACGAAAATCTCACGCGCGCCGGGCGGCAGTTGTTCCATCGCATGCTCGAAGTCGACCCTGAGATGCGACGGCGCCGGTTCGGATCGTGACCGTGTCGAGCGCAAGGGGTCGTCGCTCATGCGGTGCGCTGAACCGCCCATGTCCGCCGCTGCCGATCACCACGTTGATCGGCGAGGCGATGGGCCAGGTTGCCGAAGGCGGAGTCGCCCCTGAACTGTGCAGCTTGTTCCAGGTGCGCACGAACACGTCCTGGGTGACTGTCGGCGGCTCGCGTCCGCCGAGCATCCGTCGCACCAGGCTGTGGATCCTCGCGACGGGTCCGGTAGAGGCGTTCGAACGCCTGGGCAGTCCCCGGCGGCTGCCAGGCAGCGTCAGACCGTGGTCTCGGAGGCCCCATCGCGTCGGCGTTCAGCATCGTGTGCGGACATGCCACAAGGGCTAGATGGGGCTAGTCGGGGAAGGTTGAAGTGGACCGGCCCGGCCGGCTGGAGGGGCGCCCGGGCCGGTTTTACAGGCAAGACGCCCTGATCAGGCCTGCGCCGGTCCCTGAGGCACCGACTTGACGGTCTTTCTTCTCAGAAAACGCCGGACTCCAGCTGCAGGTCGTCGAAATACGAGTAGACGACCGGCGTGACGAGCAGCGTCAGGAGCAGGCACAGCACCTGTCCGCCGATGATCGTGACGGCCATCGACGCCCGCGAACCGGCGCCGGCGCCGCGGCCGAAGCGCGATCGGGATCATCCCGGCGATGATCGCGATCGTCGTCATCAGAATCGGGCCGAAGCCGGACGTGGTTGGCGGCGATGATCGCCTCGTGCCGGTCCATGCCCCGGTCGCGCAGCGTGTTGCGTGTAGTCGACCTGCAGGATCGAGTTCTTCTTCACGATCGCCGAACAGCATCATCAGCCCGATCGCGCTGTAGACGTTGAGCGTCATGCCGAACGCCATCAGCGCGAGCAGCCCGGCCGGCAGGCTGAGCGGCAGCGACGTCATGATGGTCAGCGGGTGGATGAAGCTGTTGAACTGCGACGCGAGCACCATGTAGATGAACAGCGACCGCGAGCACGATGGCGATGATGAAGTTGTTCGACGCCTCGGCCAGCGTCTCGCGCGCTGCCGCCGAACACCGCCTGATAGCCCGGCCTTCAGGTGCAGCTCGTCGACCTTCTCGCGCGCGTCGGCGAGCACTTCGCCGAGCGGCACGCGCTCGATGGTTGGCGTTGACCGAGATCTGGCGCTGACGGTTGTAGCGTTCGATCGACGCCGGTCCGCGATCGTTGCGTGAGCAGTGGCGACGTCGCTGACCTTGACGGTCTTGCCTGGGCGCCGGCCGGCACCAGCAGATCGCCCATCGATGACCGGGTTGTTGCGGTACGGCTCGTCGAGCCGCAGCCGGACGATGAACTGGTCGTCGCCGTCCTTGAACTCCGACACCTCCTCGCCGCCGACCAGCGTGCGCAGGTTGTTGGCGAGCGTGTCGATGTTGACGCCGAGGTCGGCGGCGCGCGCGCGGTTCGACGTCGATCCGCAGCTCCGGCTGCGTCGGCTCGAAGTTCGAGTCGACGTCCACGACGCCGCGGATCGGTGCGGAGCTTGTCCATCAGCTGCACGGTGTAGGCCTGGAGCTGCTCGATGTCCGGCCCCTGAATGAGGATGTTCAGGCGGTTCGACGACCGCCGCCGCCACCGCCGCCACCGCCGGCCGCCGCCGCCACCGCCGCCGCCGGTCGAGGCGCCGGAGATGTCGGTGCCGCCCGAGACGCTGATCCGCGCGCCCTGATATTTGCGCAGCATCGCGCGCGTCCGCGCATCAAGCTCCTGCTGGCTGATGGTTGCGCTCTTCGAGCGGCGATCATCGATGATGCTGAAGCTGGCGCCGCCCGGCATTGATCTGATCCTGACGCGGCGCAGCGTCGGGCAGCGCGAGCATTTCCTTCTCGATCGGCTGCGCGTAACTCCTCGGTGCGCTGGTAGCTGGTCCCGCGCGGCAGGCGGACGTTGATGTTGAACTCGCCCTGGTCGTCGTCGGGCACGAGCTCCTTGCCGACATACGGATAGAGGAACACGGCCGACGCCGTCGACGGCCGCCGCGATGCGCCAGCATGGTCAGCGCGGTGATGCAGCGACCAGTGTGAGCATGTGGCCGTAGACCTGGTCGATCCACGCGTAGAAACCGCCGGACTTGGTCGTCGGAGTGGTCGGACTTGCGTCCTCGGCCTTCAGCCACCAGGCGCACAGCGCCGGCGTCAGCGTGAACGACACGAACATCGAGATCAGAATCGCGGCGGCCGACGTGATGCCGAAGCTGTAGAAGTAGCGGCCGATCTGGCCGGTCATGAACGCGACCGGCACGAAGATCACGACCAGCGACAGCGTCGTCGCCATCACCGCCAGGCCGATCTCCGCGGTCGCGTCGGCGGCCGCCTCCTTGGGCGTGATGCCCTTTTCCTCGACGAACCGGAAGATGTTCTCGAGCACGACGATCGCGTCGTCGATGACGATGCCGGTCGCCAGCGACAGCGCCAGCATCGTCATGTTGTTCAGCGTGAAGCCGAACGATCTTCATGAACGTGAACGTGCCGATGATCGAGGTCGGCACCGGCCAGCGCGGCGATGAAGCGTGACGCGGAGGTTGCGGATGAACAGGAACACGACGCACGCAGGCGAGGAAGCCGCCGAGAAACAGGTGCAGCCGGATGTCCTCGAACGATCGGCGGATGAACCGCGACTGATCCTGGCCGATGCTGATCGTCAGGTCGGGCGGCAGGGTCGGCCTGGATCTCCGCCAGCTTGGCCAGCACGCGATCGACGACTTCGACGGTGTTCGTGCCCGACTGCTTCTGAACCGCGATGCTGACCGACGGATCGACGCCGTCGACGCCGGATCCGGTTCGCACCGCGAATTTCCTGCACGCGTGTCCTGACGCGGCCGATGTCGGCGAAGGTGATCGACCGCGCCGTCGCCGGTAGGTGAGCACGATCCGGTTGAAGTCGTTCGACGTTCGTGAATGCGGCCCATCGTCCGGAGGGCGATCTCCGCCGGGCCGGTGACGAAGCTGCCGCCAGGAACTTCGACGTTCTGGCGCTGACCGGCGGTCCGGACCTGGTCGACGCGTCAGGCCGTAGCGCGTTGAGGCGGTCGGCATTCAGCAGCAGCTGGATCTCGCGCTTGCGCTCGCCGTTCAGGCTGACCGAGCCGACGTCCGGCAGCGTCTCGAGGTCCTGCTTGATCCGCTTCTCGGCGATCTCGCGTCGAGTCTCCTTCGGCGCGCGGGGCCCGTACATCGCGAAGGTCAGAATCGGCGACGCGTCGGGATCGATCTTCTGGATCTGCGGCGGCCTGGTGTCGCGCGGAAACTGTCCGACGACGGTCGCGATCTTGTCGCGGACGTCCTGGGTGGCGGATTCGATGTCGCGCTCGAGCGTGAAACGTGATGCTGACGCGCGAATTGCCCTGATCGGACGTCGCCCGCAGCTCGTCGATGCCGCTGATCGTGTTGACGGCTTCCTCGATCCGCTTGGTGATCTGCGTCTCGACCTCTTCGGCGCTCGCGCCGGGCAGGTTGACTGTTGACCGTCACGACCGGACGCGTCGGTCTTCGGCATCAGATCGAGGCCGAGCTCCCAGTACGAGAACGCGCCGAGCGACGATGCAGCGCCGCCGTCATCATGATCGCGAAGACCAGGCGCTTGACGCTGACGTCCGAGAGCATCATTGCGCCGTCTTTCGTTCACCCGCACCACGTTCACCGCGTCGCGCCGCTGCTGCCGTCGCCGCGGCCGCCACGTTCACCGCGCGCGCCTTCGCCGTCGTCACCGGTGAGCACGGGCATGCCGGTCGCGCAGTTGATCTCAGCCTGCGACGTGCCAGCGTTCCGGTGCCCTTCTAGCCGTCGACGATTTCCCAGCGCTTGCTCGTGCGAACCGAGCGTCACGATCTGCTGCCGCGCTTTGCCGTCCTCGATCACGTACACGGTGGACACCCGCGAGCGTGGACACTGCGTCGTCTGGCCACCGCCATCACGTTGTCGTCGGTGCTGAGCGCGACACTGCCCTTCGCGAAGAAGCCCGGCCAGGACGCGCTCCGATTGTCGACGAGCGCTGCGATGCGCAAAGCGCGCGTGGCCTGATCGACGGACGAGGACCACGTACGCGACCTTGCCCTCGAAGGTCGCGGTCCGGGAAACGCTTCGACGCGCAAATCGCACCACCTGGCCCTGACGAATCGCACTGGCGAACTTTTCCTGAATGCTGGTGCGCAGTTTGAGCGGCGTCATCTGCACGATGGTCGACGACCTGCGTGTTCTCGCGGATGAACTCGCCCGGCTGCGACCAGCCGTTCGGCGACCGCGCCGGAGACCGGTACCGGATCACGGCGTCATTGAGCTTCTTCACCGCGAGGTCGTGGGACGCTTTGCCGATCCTGCAGCGCTGGCACGCAGCGAGTGAACGTTGTCGATGGCGGCCTGGTAGTTCGCCTCCATGACCTTGAGCCGCGCGTGTCAGCGGTGTCACGATCGACCTGGGACAGTCCAGGCCGCGCCCATTGAGCCGAGACGGCGCGATCGTAGGCCGCCTTGGGCGTCGTCGCGATTGGCCATCGCCTGGCGGACCGATGCGACCTCTTCGTCTGGGGCGCGGCTTCAGCGCGCAGACCGGGTAATGCCCAGCTGGCCTCGACTCTGTCGATCGACGCTGTCGGCGCGCTCGAGCGCCAGCGCCAGCTCGCGCGGCTCCAGCGGACGAGCGCATCGCCGGCGCGCACCTCGGTGCCGAGTTGGACCGGCACGTCCCGGATGATCCCGGCGACTTCGCTGCTGACTTTGGCCTGATCGGGCGAGACCAGCGTGCCGGAGAGCTCGGCTCGACCGTTCGACCGACATCCGCTCGGCGGTGGCCGTTTCGACCTGGACCGAAGCGCTGCCGCCGCGTCCGCGGCCTCTCGCCGCTCAGTCCGGCCGCCTGTCCGGCCGGACGCACCGCTGCACGCCATCGCCGGGAGCACACCAGACGCAGAGACAAGACGCGCGATAAATGCGCACGGAACTCCTGACTGATGAAGAACGCCGCTTACGAGCCGTTAGGACAGAACCGCCGACTGTGCGCCGTGCCCGCACGCCTGGAAACGCTGGGAAACGCTATGGCGCGTTGCGCGGGCCGCGTGAGGCGCTGACGGGCTCCTTCGATACATACGTAGTACACCGGAGTGATGTAAAGCGTCAGTAGTTGAGAGACCAGCAGGCCGCCGACTACCGCCAGTCCGAGCGGCTGCCGCGCTCGGCGCCGGCGCCGAGGCCCAGCGCGATCGGCAGCGTGCCGACCAGCGCCGCCATCGTCGTCATCATGATCGGGCGGAAGCGGACGAGGCAGGCTTCGTGAATCGCGTCGCGCGGCGTCATTGCCGTGCTGGCGCTGCGCTTCGACCGCGAAGTCCACCATCATGATGCCGTTCTTCTTCACGAGGCCGACGAGCATGATGACGCCGACGAAGGCGTAGAGGCTCAGCTCGGTCTTGAAGATCAGCAGCGTCGAGCAGCGCGCCGAAACCGGCGGCCGGCAGGCCCGAGAGAATCGTCAGCGGATGCGTGAAGCTCTCGTAGAGGACGCCCGAGCACGATGTAGATCACGACGATCGCCATCAGCGAGGATCATGCCGAGGCCGCTGCAGCGAATCCTGAAACGCCTGGGCCGTGCCCTGGAACCGCGTCGCGATCGTCGACGGCAGCATCGCCGCGGCCGTCGCGCTGAATCGCGTCGACCGCATCGCCGAGCGCGACGCCCGGCTTCAGGTTGAACGAGATCGTGACCGACGGCAGCTGGCCGGTGTGGCTGACGGCGAGCGGCCCGGCGTCGGTCGTGACCTTCGCCACCGTGTCGAGCGGAATCGAGGCTGTCCGCTGTTCGAGCGGACGTAGAGCAGTCCGACAGCGCCGCCGGATCGCGTCTGGAATTCCGGCGCCACCTGCAGCACGACCTGATACTGGTTGTTCGGCGCGTAGATCTGCGTGCACCTGACGGCGTGCCGTACGCGTTGTAGAGCGCCGTTTCGACCTGGTTCGACCGTCGAGGCCGAGCGTGCCGATCTTGTCGCGGTCGATCGTCGACCTGCACCTGCGGGTTCTTGATCTGCAGGTCGCTGCTGACGTCCTCGATGCCGCGGCAGGTCGCGCATCGCCGCTTCGAGCTTCGGCGCCCACTCGTAGAGCTCGTCGGTGTCGGTGTCCTGCAGCGTGAACTGATACAGGCTGCGCGCGCCCTGCGTGGCCGCCGAGGTTGATCGGCGGCTGGTTCACCATGAACACGCGCATGCCGGGCATCTGCGCCAGCTTGCGGACGCAGGCTCGCGATGACCTGGTCGACCGACATCGCTGCGCTCGTCGCGCGGCTTGAGGTCGACCGCCGATGCGTCCGGTGTTCAGCGAGCCGCCGCTGCCGCCGGGGCCCCGCCCGATCGTGCTCGTGAAGCTGGCGATGTTCGGATCCTTGCGCGACGATCGCCGCGACCTCGCGTCTGGTGGCGCACCATGTCGTCGAACGCCGATGCCCTGCATCGCTTCCGTGCTGATGTTGAAGCGTCCCTGATCCTCGCTCGGCAGGAATCCCTTCGGCACGCGCATGAAGAGATAGACCGTGCCGATCAGCAGCGCGACCGACACGGCCATCGGTGACCGCGCTGAAGCGCAGCGCCAGCCGCAGCGTGCGCGTCGTAAACCCGCAGCCAGGCGTCGAACATCCGCTCGATCGCGTTGTAGACGAGCCGTGCGTCTGGCTGTGCGGCGGCTTGAGGAAGCGGCTGCACAGCATCGGCGTCAGGCTGATCGACACGAAGCCCGACACCAGAATCGCGACGCCGATCGTCACCGCGAACTCGTGCAGCAGCCGTCCGACGACGCCGCCCATGAACAGCACCGGGATGAAGACCGCGGTCGAGCGACAGCGTCATCGCGACGATGGTGAAGCGCGATCTCCTTCGACCCGTCGAGCGCCGCCTGTCATCGGCGGTCTTGCCCATCTCCATGTGGCGGACGATGTTCTCGAGCATCACGATCGCATCGTCGACGACGAAGCCGACCGACAGCGTCAGCGCCATCAGCGACAGGTTGTCGAGGCTGTAGCCGAGCAGATACATCGCCGCGAACGTGCGCGACGATCGAGCCGGGCAGCGCGAGGCTCGGGATGATGGTCGCCGAGATGTTTCGCAGGAACAGGAAGATGACGAGGACGACCAGCGCCGACCGTCGACAGCAGCGTCAGCTTGACGTCGCGCACCGATTCGCGGATCGGTCCGGCGCGATCGCTGCGGACGTCGAGCGTGACCGCGGCCGGCAGCTGCTCGCGGAACGTCGGCAGCAGCTGCCGCGACGCGCGTCGACGACCGCGACGACGTTGGTGCCGGGCTGCTTCTGGATCGCGAGGAAGCATCGCGCGCGCTCGCCGCTGATACCAGCCGGCGGTCTTGTCGTTTTCGACGCCGTCGTAGACGTGCGCCACCTCGTCGAGCCGCACCGGGTTGCCGTTGCGGTAGGCGACGATCGTCGGGCCGTATGCCGCGGCGCGCAGCAGCTTGCCGTTGGCGAGGACGGTGAACGTCTTGTCTCGACCGTAGATGGTGCCGGTCGGCAGGTTCGCGTTGGCGTTCGAGATCGACGTGGCGACCTCGTCGATGCCGATGCCGTAGGCGCGCGAGCTGCCGCGGGATCGAGATCGACGCGCACGGCGTAGCGCGCGGCGCCGAACACCTGCACCTGCGCGACGCCGCTGACCATCGAGATGCGCTGCGCGATCGTCGTCTCGGCGTACTCGTTGACCGTCGAGAGCGGCAGCGTGGCCGAGCGCAGCACCAGGAACATCACCGGCTGATCGCCGGGTTCACCTTCTGGTACGACGGCGGCGCCGGCATCTGCGGCGGCAGCTGCCGCGCCGCTGTGCGCGATCATCGCCTGCACGTCCTGCGCGGCGGCGTCGATGTTGCGGCTCAGATCGAACTGCAGCGTGATGTTGGTGCGTGCCCTGCGAGCTCGTCGAGTTGATCGACTGCAGGCCGGCGATCGTCGCGAACTGCTTCTCGAGCGGCAGCGCCACGCGAGGTCGCGACGGTCTCGGGGCTGGCGCCGGGCAGCGACGCCGCTCACCTGGATGGTCGGGAAGTCGATGGTCGGCAGATCGCTGACCGGCAGCTCGCGGTAGCGCCAGCGTGCCGAACACCAGGATGCCGAGCATCAGCAGGATGGTGGTGACCGGACGCTTGATGAAGATCTCGGAAGGATTCATGGCCTGCCTCGCTGCGTCCGCCGGCTGCGGATCCGAGCACGCGGCTGCCGCGGCACCAGCCGCAGGTGCCCGTCAGTCACCACGACCTCGCCGGCGGCGACGTCCAGTGCGCGACGATGGTCTCGTCGCCGCTGCGTCCGCATGACGCGACCGTCTGCAGCTCGACGTCTGATCCGGACTTGACCACGAACACATACGGTGCCGCTGCTGGTCCGTTCTGCACGGCCGCGGTCGGTACCACGATCGCGTTCGGATCGGTCGCGAGCGTCACCACGACGTTGACCTGAACTCGCCGGGCCACAGGCGATGATCGCGGTTGTGCGAACGAGCCCTTCGACCCGAATCGTGCCGGTCGTCTGATCGACCGCGTTGTCGACGAAACGTGACGCGTCCCTCGCGACGACGCGCTGTCGCTGTCGCGCGGCGGGCACCTCGACGCGGACCGGCCCCTGCGCCATGTAGCGTTTCAGCGCCGGCAGCTGGTCTTCGGGCATCGCGCAAACGCGACGTTGACAGGCGACGAGCTGGTTGATCACGACGAGTGGCAGTCGTGTCGTTGGCGCGGACCAGAGTTGCCTTCGTGGACCATCAGGTGCCCCGGTTCGGCCGGTGAGCGGCGCCGTGATTGTCGCGTACTGCAGCTGGATGCGCGCGTTGTCCACCGCGGCGCGATCAGCGGCGATCGTCGTCAGCGCAGCGCGGCGGCACTCGCTCGAGGTGTCGACCTGTTCGCGGGTGGCGATGCCGCGCGCGGCGAGGTCGACCAGACGTCGCTGCGCCTGGCGCGTCCGCGTTCGGCGCCTGCGCGGTGTCGCGCTGCAGATTGCCTTCGGCCTGCGCCAGCGCGGCCTCGAGCGGCCGCGGTCGAGCGTGAAGAGCACGGCCTGCTGCACGTCCTCGCCTTCCTTGAAGCCGACGGACGTTCAGCTGACCGGTGACCTGGGCGCGGATCGGCGACGGTCGAGGAGGTTCGACCGTGCCGATCAGCCTCGCAGTTCGAGCGGCATCGGCTTCTGGACGGACGTGACCGACGGCGGTCAGGCACCGGTGCCGGCCCCGCCGCCCGTCCGCGCCAGCTGCGGCCTGTGGCCGTCTGGCGCGGTACCTGCATCGAGCACGCGCCAGCCGCGTGGCGGCGAGCGACTAGAGCGCGACGAGACGTGTCAGCGTTGAGCAAGCACCGCATTCCATGTACCCCGGCATGACGCTCACGCCACCGTTTCCTCTGACCGGAAGCGCTCGCAGCTCGTCATCGGCGACGCGGCGCTCGGTGACGCGCGCTCGTCGGAGACGATCATGTCCGTCCCGGCACTGTGATGATGCGCGTGCCGTATTCCGCGATGTCCATTTCGTGGGTGATCGACCAGCACGGTGATGCCGCGTTCGACGTTCAGGCGCTGAAAGATCCCCATGACCTCGACGCTGGTCCGGGTATCGAGATTCCCGGTCGGTTCGTCGGCGAGCAGGATCGACGGCTGGGTGATGAAGGCCCGTGCGATCGCCACGCGCTGCTGCTGGCCGCCCGACAGCTGATTCGGATGATGGTCGGACGCGCTTGCCGAGCCCGACCGGCGGTCAGCGACTCCATGCGCCAGCTTGTGCCGCTCGACGGCGCGCGATGCTGCCGCCGCGATAGAGCAGCGGCAGCTCGACGTTGTCGAGCGCCGTCGTGCGCGACAGCAGGTTGAAGCCCTGGAACACGAATCCGATCTTCTGGTTGCGCACCTCGGCGAGCTGGTCCTTCGACATCTGCGACACGTCCTGGCCGTCGAGGATGCATGCTGGCCCGACGTCGGCCGGTCGAGACAGCCGAGGATGTGCATCAGCGTCGACTTGCCCGACCTGACGGCCCGGTGACCGCGACGAACTCGCCGCGGCTGCACGTCGAGCGACACGCCGCGCAGCGCGCGCACTTCGACCTCGCCGACGACGTAGGTCTTGACGAGGTTCGCTGATCGAGATGACCGAGCTGCGGTCGTGCGCTCATTCGAACCGCAAGCGCGTCGATCGGATCGAGGCGCGCGCCTTCTGCGCCGGATAGAAGCCGAAGAACACGCCGGTCGCCGCGGCGAACCCGAACGCCATCGCGACCGCATTGGGCGGCACCTTCGCCGGCCACGACATCCAGCGCGACATGCCCTTCGGCCAGGCCGAAGCCGAGCGCGATGCCGATGCCGCCGCCGATCAGGCTCGAGCGCGATCGCTTCGACGAGGAACTGCAGCAGCACGTCGCGGCCCTTGGCGCCGATCGCCATGCGCAAGCCGATCTCGCGCGTCCGCTCGGTGACCGACACCAGCATGATGTTCATGATGCCGATGCCGCCGACGATCAGCGACACGCCGGCGATGCCGGCGAGCAGCGTCGTCATCGTGCCCATCGCCGCGGTGCGGATGTCGGCGATCTCTTCCGGCGGTGCGCACGATGAAGTCGTCGTCCTGCCCGGGCACGATCTTGTGGCGCGTGCGCAGCAGCATGCGCGATCTGCGTCGGCGACTGCGCTGGTTTCGCCGGCGGACGCCGCCGACACGGTGATGTCGCGGATGTTGGTCGACGCCCATCAGCTTCTTCATGCACCGTCGTGTACGGGCGCGAGGATCTGATCGTCCATGTCCGGGCCCATGCCCGATCTGGCCCTTCGCGGCCATCACGCCGATCACCTTGAAGGGCTGATTGCGGATGCGGATGACCTGGCCGACCGGATCGGCGTCGACGCCGAAGAGCGTGTCGCTGACCGTCTTGCCGAGCACGGCCACCTTGGCCGCGCTCGGACACGTCCTGCGCGCTGAAGAACGCTGCCGACGCGCGTCGGCCACGCGCGAATCAGCGGCAGGTCGACGTCCGTGCCCTGAATGCGCGTGAACCAGTTCTGGTTGCCGGCGACGACCTGCGCCTGCGATCTGGACGCCCGGCGGCGAGATACTGCACGCCGGGCGATTTCGTTGCGAATCGCGTCGGCGTCGTCGACCGTCAGCGTGCTCGACGTGCCGGAGCCGCCGCGCACGCCGCCCTGCGAGGCGTTGCCGGCGTTCACCGTGATCATGTTGGTGCCGGCGCCCTTGATCTGATCTTCGATCACCGATTGACGCGCCGTTGCCCATCGCGACCAGCGTGATCACCGCGGAGACGCCGATGATCATGCCGAGCATCGTCAGAGCCGGTCCGCATCTTGTTGCGGCCGAGCGCCTTGAAGGCGATCCGGAACGTCATGACGGGCGACATGATTGGCCTGCGTCCTATCGTCCGCCGCCGCCGCCGCGGTTGCCGCCGCCGCCGCCGCCCGGTCCGCCGAAGCCGCCGCCCCGGATCCGCCGAGGCCACCGCGGCCGCCGGCTGTGGCCGAAGGGAACGCCTGGTTCGCGGCCGGGCGCGTCGTGCCGGTCGCCAGTCGAGACGTTCGTGACGAGCTCTGGCACCCTCGCTGCAGGTCGCCGTCGATCAGCTCGCGTGACCTGTCCGTCGGAAATGCCGACGCGCAGTCGAACCGGTGTCAGCTGTTTGTCGACGATAGAGCCAGGCGCGCCCGTTGCTCTCGACCGCGGCGAGCGGCACCGAACAGCGCGTCGATCGGTAGTTGCGCCGCCTGGACGTCGCTGTTGCGGCCGTGCTCGGCGACTGGCGCTGCGACCGCCGAGCGACCACGACCGCGCCGCGCACTCCGCGGCCACCGCCGTTGCGGATCCTGACGCGCCGCGCGCGCATCCGCTGCAGTCATTCGCTCGCGCTGTTCGGGCGTCATGCCGTTCGTGCGCGCGATCGCGCGTTCGCTCGCCGCCGATTGCCGCCGAAGCCGCCGCGTGCCACGCCGCCGTCCGTTGCCGCCGCGGCATCGGCGCGTTCGGTGCGCGTTAGGCCGCGTCGCCGCCGCCGCGCGACGTCGCAGTACCGTCGCGCGGTGCGCGCACGTGCCGCTGGCGCCGTCGGCCGCTGCCTGCCGTCGGGCGGTGTGCGGCTGTTGGAGCCGCTGCCGGTGCGCCGAGTCGGCTCGTCGGCCCGCCGCGCCGCGGCGATCGCCGCGCGTCGCGCGCGCCGGTCAGCCGGCGTCCGGCGGCGTCTGACCGAGCGCCGCGTGCATTTCGCTGGTCGGCCGGAACCGCAGCGCGCGCGTTCGGCATGCGCAGCACGTTCGTAGCTGCGCGCGATCTCGACGTTCACGTTGGCCGTCATGCCGGGCTTCAGCTTCAGCTCGTTGTTCGGCACGTCGATCACCGTCGCATAGGTGACGACGTTCTGCTGCACCTTCGGCTCGAGCCGAACCTGCGACACCGTGCCGATGAACGTCTCGGTCGGATAGGCGTCGACGCGGAACGTGACGGCGCTGGCCCGGGCGAATGCGGCCGACATCGGACTCGTCGAGGTTGCGCGACGACCTGCATCTTGGTGAGGTCGGCCGCCAGGACGAACAGCGTCGGCGCCTGCATGCTGGCGGCGACGGTCTGACCGACGTCGACGCTGCGCGAGATCACCAGGCCGTCGATCGGCGCCGTGATGACCGTGTGTTGCAGGTTGACCTCGTTCTGATTGAGCGACGCCTGCGCCTGCGTGACCTGCGCCTCCGACGACTTGAGTCTGCGCTTCGGCGGCGCGCACGTTGACTTCCGCGGTGTCGAGGTCCGCTCTTCGGCAGCAGCTGCCGTGCTCGACAGCTCGCGCGCCCGCGCCAGCTTAGTCTTGGCGTCGTCGAGCGAGACCTTGCAGCCGCTCGAGATCCGCCTGCGACCGGATCAGGTTCGCCTGCGCCTGTTCGATCTGCGTCTGGAAGAGCGACGGATCGAGGCGGGCGAGGACCTGTCCCTTCTTCACGAGCGAGTTGAAGTCGGCGTAGAGCGATCTGAATCGTGCCCGACACCTGCGTGCCGACCTGCACGGTCGTGACCGCCTGCAGCGTGCCGGTGGCGCCGACGGTGTCGACGACGTCGCCGCGGGTAACCGCGGCGGTCGTGATGGTGAACTTCGGCGCGTGTTTCCTGAGGCGTGTAGTACGCAGAACGCTCCGCCGCCGATCGCGCCGAGGCTATCAGAGCGCAAGACAGCGCTTTCTTCATCGACGTTTAGGCCTCTGCCGGTCGACTTCTTGCGTTCCGACAGATGCCGCCGAGCGCCTTCCTCGAAAAGCGTGTAGACGGTCGGGCACGAGCACGAGCGTGATGAGCAGCGACGTCGTCAGACCGCCGATCACGACGCGGGCCAGCGGCACCTGCAGTTCGCTGCCTTCGCCGATGCCGAGCGACATCGGCACGAGGCCGAGCGCCGGTCGCGATCGATGTCATCAGAATCGGCCGCAGACGCGTCCGGCCGGCGAGCTCGACGGCCTCGCGCAGCGGCATGCCTGTCGCGACGCCGCAGCACGTTGGTGTAGTCGACCAGCAGGATCGCCGTTGCTGACGACGATGCCGGCGAGCATGATGATGCCGATGTAGGCCTGCATGTTGAACGACGTGCCGGTCAGCTTGCAGCGCCAGCACGACGCCGATCGCCGCCGTCGGCACCGAGAACATGATGATGAACGGATCGCGCAGCGACTCGTACTGCGACGCCATCACCGCGTAGACGCAGCACGAGCGCGAGGATCAGCACCATGCGCAGCTGGTCGAACGCCTTGGCCTGCTGCTCGACTTCGGCGCCGAAGCCGATCGAGAAGTCCTTCGGCATGCATCGCCGTAGCATCTGCGGCAGGCGGTCCTGCACGGCTGTCGACCGCATCGCTCAGCGTCGCCTTCCGGCTCTGCGCTGACGTAGGCGATGCGCTGCTGATTCTTCCGCTGAATCTGCGACGGGCCGACGGCGTCTTCGACGCGCATCAGGTTCTTGGCCGGCAGCACCTGGCCCTGCGGCGTGCTGACCAGCACGTCGTTCGACGTCGCCGACTGCCCTGGCGCTCGATCTTCCGCGCAGCCGCACGATGATCGGATATTCGTGTCCGCCCTGGCGGAAGAGCGCCGCCTGCGTGCCGGCGACGTTGGTGCGAATGGTGTTGGCGAGCGCGGTCGCGCTGACGCCGAGGAGCGCCGCCTTGGCGCGGTCGACGCGCACCGACGAGCTCCGGCCGCGCCTTCGTCGCGGCCAAGCCGGGCATCGGCAACGCCGGGCACGCGTGTCGAGCAGGTCCTTCGGCGGCCTGCGCGACCTTGCCGCGCGTCGTCGAGACTCTCGCCGCGGATCTCGAGCGACAGCCGGCCGCCGCCGTTGTTGCCGCCGGACAGGAAGCGATTCAGCTGGTTGTTGCCGCCCGGACGCGTTGGCGCGGACGATCACGCCAGGAATGCCGGACAGCTGCCGCCGCAGATCCTGCGCGATCTGATCGCTCGAGCGCGTGCGCTCGTCCTTGGGCTTCAGCAGGAGCTGCAGGTTGCCGCGGTTCACGCGCAGCCGCCGCCGCCAGGACCGCCGCCGCCGCCGCCGCCGCCCGCGTTGACGATCACGTCGGTCGCTTCCGGCACGAGTTCGCGCGATCGACGCTTCGATGCGCTGCAGCACCGGGTCGGTGACTTCGATGCGCGTGCCCTGGGCAAGTTCGGCGCTGACCTGCACCTGGCCTTCGTCGGCCTGCGTCGCCAGCTCGGTCGGTAGCGTCGGGAGAGATCACGGCCGCGACGACCACCGATGCGACGGCGCTCGCGCAACGACCCAGGCGCCGATGGTTCAGCGCCAGGTGCAGCGAGCGTCGCGTAGCCCTCGTCCATGCCTTCGAGCACCGCTCGCTGAACGTGTAGAGCCGCGCCGCCGATGCCGCTCCGCTTGTCGGCGGCGGCGGCAGCACGAGCAGGCGCGAGCAGAGCACCGGCACCAGCGTGACCGCGACGAACAGCGACATCAGCAGCGAGAAGCACGACGACGATCGACAGCTGCCGGAACATGATGCTCGAGACGCCTTCGAGGAAGAGCAGCGGCACGAACACGGCGATGTGCGTGAGGATCGACGCCAGAATCGCCGACCAGACTTCTTCGCTGCCGTCGATCGACGCCGTCATCCGGTCCTTGCCGTGATGCTCCATGTGCCGGAACGAGTTCTCGAGCACGACGATCGCGCGCGTCGACGATCATGCCGACGCCGAGCGCCAGGCCGCCGAACGTCATCGTGTTGAGCGTCAGGCCGCCGAAGTAGAGCAGCGCGAACGTGCCGACGACCGAAATCGGAATCGCCGTGCAGACGATCAGCGTCGAGCGGAAGTTGCGGAGGAACAGGAAGATGATCAGGATGACCAGGACCGAGCCGATCATCACGTGTTCCTGACCGCGCGCGATCGACCGCTCGATGAACTTGGCGCTGTCGTCGAGCAGCGAGATCTTGACGCCGGGCACTTCGCGGTTGATGCGCTCGATTTCCGCGCGCACGCCCTGCGGCGATCTGCACCGTGTTGGTGCCCGACTGCTTGGTCACCTGCATGCGGACGCCGGGCGTGCCGTTGATGCGCAGCACCGAGCGGATGTCCTCGGTCGAGTCGACTGACGTCGGCGATGTCGCTTCAGGTAGACCGGGCACGCCGCTCTTGGTCAGGACGACCAGGTCGCGAATCTGATCGAGGTTCTCGAACTGGCCCTGGCTGCGCAGCAGCAGCGAGCGGTCGCCGCTGATAGACCTCGCCGATCGGGATGTTCTGGTTCTCGGTGCTGAGGACGTTGACGACGCGGTCGACCGACAGGTCGAGGCGCGGTGATCTTCTCGCGCGACAGCTCGACGTGAATCTGGCGGCGCAGGCCGCCGCCGACCGTGACCGCCGCGACGCCGCGCGACGCGCTCGAGGCGCGGCGACAGCGACGTTCTCGGCCAGCTCGCGCAGCGCGACGCGATCGAGCGCGCCGTCGGTGCTTTCGAGCGCCGAGCCCCATGATCGGGCTGCGCGTTCGAGTCGAACTTCTGGACGACCGGCGGATCGGCGTCCTCGGGCAGCCGGTTGCGCACGCGGTCGATGCGCGTGCGGATGTCGTTCATCGCCTCGTTGAGGTCGGTGCCCCAGGTGAAGTTCATCTGGATGTTGGCGTTGCCCTCGTTGCGACGTCGAGTTCATCTGCTCGAGGCCCTGGACGGCGCTGAGCTGCTGCTCGAGCGGGCGGGTGATCGAGTTCCTCCATCTCGAGCGGACCGACGCCGGTGTAGTTCACGCGGACGTTGACGGTCGGCTGCGAGATGTCGGGCAGCAGGTCGACCGGCAGGCGCGTCAGCGAGATGCCGCCGAGCAGGATGACGATCGCAGCTCAGCATCGTCATCATCACCGGCGCGCTGAATCGCAAAACGAGGAATGCTCATCCCGTGCTCCTGGAACGAATCTGATCCGGACTGCTGAACTGGATGCCGCGCGCTCGGGCACGACCGCCGCGGCGCCCGCCACCGCCCTCGCCGCCGCTGCCACGCCCGCCGTTCGCCGCCACGCGCCGCCGCGCCCGCCGCGGCCGCGCGCCGCTGCCGCCTGGCCGGCTGCCCTGGCCGAGCAGCACGATGCGGTCGCCTTCGCGCAGCGCCGCCGCGCCGGTCGTGATGACGCGCGTGCCTTCGGCAAGACCCGACGCGATTTCGACCTGCGTTCGGATCGATCATGCCGAGCGTCGACCGGCTGAAACTTGGCGACGTCGCCTTCGCCTCGGGCAGGAAGACGCCTTTCTTGCCCGCCGACGTCGACGATCGCGTTGGCCGGCACGACGAGGACGTTCTTCTCGATGCTCGACCGTGAAGCTGACCTTCGCGCACATGCCCGGCTTCAGCCGGAACGTCGCGGATTGTCGAATCTCGACTTCGATCTGCGCGGTGCGCGTGGCCGGATCGAGGATCGGCGCGACGTGCGCGATTCGCCCTGCGAACGTGCTCGCCCGGAAAGGCGTCGACCTCGACGTCGCGCTTTCATGCCCGGCGTTCGATCCGTGCGCAGATCCTTCTCGACGATGTTGGCGACCAGCCGGACGACGCTGATGTCGACGACCGAGATGAACGCGGAGTTGGGCGTGACCCACGCGCCCGGATCGAGCGAGCGCTTGCCGACGAAGCCGCTGACCGGCGACAGATGATCGTCGTGTTGGCGAGGTTGATCTTCAGCTCGTCGAGGCGCGCCTGCGCCTGCGATACTGCGCCTTCGCCAGATCGAGCCTGCGCGCGCGGCCGCCTGGTAGCGCGCGTCGGTGTCGTCGAAGGTCTGTTTCGGAATCAGCTGGCGCTCGAACAGGTTCTTCGAGCGATCCAGGTTGGTCTGCGCCAGCCTGAGGTCCGCTTCGCGCTGACGAATCGTCGCCGCCGCCACGTCGTATGACGCCTGCGCCTGCTTGACCTGTTCCCGCAATCTCGCGGTCCTCGACCTTGGCGAGCGTCTGTCCCTTTTCGACGCTGATCGCCCATCCGCACGATCACATCGTCGAGACGGCCGTTGACCTTGCGCAACCGCTTCGACGGTCGCCGCGCCGATCAGATTGCCGACCACGCGTGATGTTCCGGTCATGTCGGCGCGCGTTTCACGGCGGCCACTTCGACGGTCATCGGCATTCGGGGTCCGAAGCCCCCGGGTCCGCCGAACACCAGACCGCCGAAGCCGCCGCCACCGCCGGGGAAGCCGCCACCCGCCGCGCCGTCCGCCCTGGTGACCGCCGCCCGCGCCTGCCCGCCCGCGGCCGCTTCGCGAGGTCCCGCCGCCACGCATGCAGTAGATAGCCGGCGCCCGATGACGACCGCCGCTATGACAACGAGAATGATCGAACGCTTCATGAGTTGGTCTCGAGCCCCCTGGTCAGCCCGCCGTGCGGCCTACTGGCCGCCACCGCCCTGCGCCGCCGCCAACGCTTGACGATCGTGATGTTCCGTTTGCTGAAGAGTCGTCTGCCGCAGGCGCTCGAATTCAACACGCGCTCTTCTGATAATTGAGGATGGCCGCAGTTCAGCTGCAGCGCATCGTTCAGGTCGCGCTGTGCCTGCACGACCTGCGAAGTTCGTGGACATCCCGACCTCGAACTTGCTCTGCTCGGCTTCGAGCCGGCGCAGCGAGAGCTCGCGCGCCGCCTGGGCGGCCTGCACCGACTCGGCGGTGTTGCGAAGATTGATCGCCGCGTTGGTGACTTCGGTCGCGACCTGCAGCTCGATCTGCTTGACCTGCGCTTCCACCTGATTCAGCTGGACACGCGCGCGCGCGACAGCCGCGTCCTGCGTGCTCGTGTCCCACCGGGTAGGTCACGTTCAGCCCACGGTCCAACTGGCGATAAGCGGTTCTCGAACAACGACGAGAGCGCGTCGTTGATACCGCCAGGAACTGTGCCGGTGATCTGGCTGCCCAGCGGTGCCGTTCGAGCTGCGCTGATCTGGTGCCGCCGATGCCCTGGAGGCCGTAGGTCACACTGCGCGTCGACGATCGGCAGCGCCTGATCGCGAAGATAGTCAAGCGTCGTCGCGTTGCTCTCGATGTTCTTCTTGCGCGATGCGCGACGTCGGTTCGCTGGCCGAGCGCGCGGCGAATCGCCGCTTCGAGATCGACCTGGTCGTCTTGAAAATCCGGGCCGGTCTGCTGGATCGATCGTCGCGCCCAATTCTGGAATCCTCGGTCCCCGACACGATCAGCCGCTTCAACAAGAGTTCGGCGGTGCGCTTCGGTGTTCTGGGCGATCACGAGAGCTTGACGCCGCGTGGCCTGTTCGGCCTGCGCCTGCACGACGTCGATGCGGCGCCATCGTGCCGATTTCGACGCGCGTCTGGTTGTCGGTCACCAGCTTGTCGGCGAGCTCGAGCGACTGCCGCGCCACCTGGACGGCCAGGGTCGCGAAGACGTAATCCCAGCACGCGTTGCTGCACGTTCGAGACGAGATTGGTCATCGACGCGCGCAGCTGGATATCGGAGACATCGCGGTTGACCTTGGTGACCTGATCGTCCGGCGCGTGGTGTCGATCTTGAAGTCGCGGAGTAACGGCTGCGTGTAGACGAACGACCAGTTCGCGCGAACTGCGGGTTGAACAGCACGTTGTTGCTGTCGCTTTCGGCGCGGTTGTTGTTCAGCGACGCGCCCACGCGTGCCGCCGCCCCACCCGACTTGCTGGGTCGACGCCCGCGTTGGTACACCGTGCGATCCTGCGTGATGCCGCGGCCGCCCGACGACAGCTGCAGCTGGCTGCTCGGAGTGCCGACGGTATTCGACTGGTTGATGGCGGTCGTCAACGAGGGCGCGTAAAACGCCTTCGCGCTCATCAACGCGATGTCCTGCAGTTGAGGATTCAAACGCTGAACCCGGATATCGAGGTTCCGATCCAGCGCGAGCTTCACGGTTCCTCGTCGAGCGTGAGACTCACGCTGGGGCCGGTCGTCGACGTGCTGACGTTCTGCGGCTCGCTGAAGACGATCGGCTGGTTCGCCGCGACGGCCGCCTGGTGGATCAATTCCTTGAGCCGTGCTTCGAAACCTGCGCGTGAGCCGGAGCCGTGGCGACAAGCAGGGCCGGAACCGCGGCTGACAAGATACGAATCGCTTGCATGCCTCTCATCACTGCCTCAACTACCAAACCTTCTCGACGAAGAAATCTGTGAAGGGGAACCGCCCGATCTCCGCAGGCGGGACGAACCGCTAACGGCCCGGCCGTGTGCTCGAATTGCTCTCCGGCTGACCGTTGTTCTTGCCGGGCTCCTGTCTCCGGCGCGAGTCTGACTCCGAGGGCCGGCCGTTCTGCTGCGCCGCCCGGCGATCGGCGAGCACCTTTGAAGCGGGCGCGCTGATCGGCATTCAACACGAGACGAATCCGCGCGATCATCAACGCGATCGCGTCTTTGTTCGAGTTGGCCGCGCCGTTTCGACGCGATCGATCTGCCGGGCCAGCAGCGCTTCGTCGGTGCTCGATTCGAGCAGCTTCGACAGCTTGGCCTCGCACTTGTTCAACTCATCCCATTCCTGACGCAGTTCGGGCAGACGTACTTTGATGAATGCTGTCGATCTTTGCCGACTGCTCAGCGGTGTCAGGCGCGAGTTCCTTCGGAACCCTCGGATCTCCACCAGTAAAAGGGGCTGCTGCGCCTGGCTAGCGGCCGCGAGGTCGGCGAACATCAGTCCGCCCAGCACCGCCAGCATCAAAACCGCGGAGCGAAGCGGTAAGTCATGCGTAAACCTCTGAAATAACGGTTCTTGTGGAAATACGATGGCATGGGCTGGAAGCGTTTAGCGGGTCACAGTTTTTTCATAGCCGAACCTTTCCGATGCCTCCTTTCCTTCACAACAGATAGTCATGGAACGACTTACGTTTGTTGGGCAATTCACAGAAACTTTCGAGGCGTGCGCGATCGCCGCACCCATCAGATTGTCGGGTGTCGAAGCCCCATGAGGTCAGCACCGATGGAAACCGGACCCGTTCCGGGAAGCCACCCCTCGCTGGTCACCTCTGCCTTGGTCCCGGTTGGACGATGGCGAATCTCCTGCGGCGAGACGAGACAGTCGGGTTCGGCGACGTGAAACGTGGTCGCGTCGCCGCGCAGATCCGCGCAAGGTTCGCAGGTGTTGCTGCTGTTGTATCCGCCCATCACGATCATCAGATCGATGGGACGGTCTGCGAAGCAGTGCCACGACCGCGTCCTGCCGATCCTGCGTCGCGCTGCAAATCGTGTCGAACGCCTGAAAGCGGTCGGTCAACGCGTCGTCGCCGTAGCGGTCGATCATCGGCGGCCTTGAGCATTCGCTCGATCTCCAGCGATTCGGACATCAGCATCGTCGTCTGATTGGCGCAGTCCGATGCGCTGCAGATCGCGCTCGGGGTCGAAACCGTCGGGAGACCGCGCCGCGCGAAGCGCGCCAGGAACGCGATCGCGGATCGCCGCCGTGCCGGATGTAGTCGCAGACGATCGCCGGGCTTCCGTCGCGTCGAACACGACGAGATAGCGTCCGCCGTGCTCGACGGCCTGCGACGCCGTCGCCTGCGTTTCTTCGTGCCAGACCTTGCCGTGAATGATCGACGTGTAGCCGCCTTCGGCGTAGCGGCGCACGTTCTTCCAGCACGTTCAGCACCGATCCGCAGGTCGTGTCGACGAGCGTGCAGCCCGCTGGCGATCGAGTCTGCTGCAGCATGTCGACGGTGACGCCGAACGCCGGCAGGATGACGACGTCGTCGGGGCCCAGCGCGTCGACGGCCGCTCGTCGTCGCTCAGAAAGCTGATGCCCATGCGGCGCGAGCTTCGTCGTTCACGTGCGGGTTGTGAATGATTTCGCCGGTCAGGATACACGCGCCGATCGGGAAAGCGCTGCCGCGCCTGGTAGGCGTAGTCGACGGCGCGGTCGACGCCGTAGCAGAACCCGAACTCGCGTGCGAGATGGACGGTGAGCCGGCCGACGCTGTAGGTGAAGTCGTCGGCCTTGATGCGGCTCGACGATGCTCGCTGTGATAGCTCTCGGCCAGCATGCCGGCGACGGCACTCCTTCAGGTCGAGGCCTTTGCGGAAGATCAGTGACGGCATCGGGGCAGGAGTCGCGGCGCTTCGACGCGCGCCGGGTTACCGCGGCCAGCGAGGAGTTTCTGGACGCGCGGCGTGAGCGCGTCGAAGGGCAGGAGTTCCTGATTGTGTGGACCGCCGAGGACGGTCTCGATCTCGGACAGGAACGCATCATCGTCGGCGACGGGAGCGTCAACGGCGACCGACACCGACGAGGTGACCGCCGAGCCGCGCAGGCCGAGGAAATGGTCATCGCCAGCGGACTCGGCGCACTGGCGCCCGGTTTCGTGAGTCGAACACCACGCCGACGCCGACGCCAATGAACAATCCGGCAGCGGCAGCCGCCGCCAGTCCAGCGCGGGGCGATGCGTGCCGCCGTCGGTGCAAAGTGGCGGCGCACCACGCGGCCCGGGAAACTGAGCACGCGCGCCGGATGGCCGAGGTGCTCGATACGCCGCATGATGTGCTGCTGCTGCGCGCGAAGCGTCTCCGGCGTGAAGACCGCCGCCGTGTCCTCGCTCGGCCTCTTGACGCAAGCCGTCCATGAACTGCACGAGCTCGTACGTATCGGGCGCGGCATTCGGCGCAGTCGGCAAGGTGGGCGGCCGAACGCGCGATCGGGCGACTCGCCGGCCTGCGCGGCCAGTGTAGCAGTCGAAGAGTCGATCTTCCTGAAGGTGGCGGACCCGGCCGATCACGATTTGCCTCGAGCAGGCCGCGCAGCTTCCTGCGCAGCCCGGAACAGATGGACGCGAACCGTCGACTCGTTCAGGCCGGTGATCGCGCTGACTTCGCGCGGCGTCCGGTCGCCGAAATGACAGAGCGTGAAGACCAGGCGCTGCCGGCCGTCGAGCCGTGAGATAGCACTGGCCAGCCGGGCGCGGCGTTCGCGCGCAAGGATCCTGGCTTCGGGGTCGTTGTCTGGCGCAACACTTCCGGCGTCACGCGCCTCGTCCAGACCGGTCGCTTCTTCGGCCGCGACGAACCAGCGATCGCGGCGCGCCCGTGCCTTTCTGCGATCGAGGCAGCCGTTGATCAGGATGCGCGTGAACCACACCTCGAACGGCCGAGCTTCGCGGTATGAACTGATGTGGCCGAAGACCTTCACGAAAGCATCCTGCACGGCTTCATCGGCCTCGGCGGCATCGCGCAGATACTGGTAGGCGATGCGTACCGCCCGCCGTTGATGTGCTGATACCAGTCCGGCGAATCGCTCCCGCGCCGCTTCGCAGGTCTCCGTTGGCGACGAGCGCACGAACTTCGATCGCCAGTTGCGTGTCGGGCGCACTTGCATCGGCCGGAGACTTTCGGCTTCGAGCCTCCGCGGCTGCACCGTTGCGACGAGTCGGCGAGACGTACGCTTCGAGGATCACTCATAGGGTGATTACGATCCGGCAGATGAGACGTTTACAGTTTACCGCACCTGACCGGATCGCGCCGAGGTTCGTTGACTTCGCTCGAAGCAGACGGTACCATCCTTCGCTTCGGCGTATGTCGCTGGACCTTCACGGCTTAGGCGCCCGGTTCAAGCGTAATCTGAGTCCTGCTGCGCTCTACGAGGCAGCGGTCCTTCGCGGCGAGGGAATGATTGCCGAAGCGGGGCCGCTCGCCTGCAGAACCGGACAGCACACCGGTCGATCTCCCAACGACAAGTTCATCGTCAGCGAACCGTCGAGCGACCGACGCCATCGACTGGGGGTGCGGTGAACCGGCCGATGAAGCCCGCGCATTTCGAGCTGCTCGAGCAGGATTTTGTCGCCGCGCTTCGCGGCGCGCGATCTGTTCGTCCAGGATTGCTACGCCGGGGCCGATGCCAGGTATTCGGCTCGCCATCAGAGTGGTGATCGGACCAGGCGTGGCACAGTCTTGTTTGCGCGCAACCTTTTCATCGCCGATCCGGATCCGCTGGCGCCTTCGCACGTCGCTGACTTTACCGTGATCGATCTCCCCGGGATGAAGGCCGAGCCAGCCAGGCATGGCACGCGGTCCGAGGTCGTCATCGCGATGAACTTTGCCAGGCGTCTCGTGCTCGATCGCCGGTACGAGCTACGCCGGTGAGATCAAGAAATCGATCTTCACCGGTGCTGAACTTCCTGCTCCGCCAGCGGAACGTGTTACCGATGCACTGCTCGGCCAACGTCGGCCAGTCGGGCGATGTCGCGCTGTTCTTCGGACTGTCCGGCACGGGCAAGACGACGCTCTCGAGCGATCCCGAGCGCCAGCTGATCGGCGACGACGAGCACGGGTGGAGCGACGAGGGCGTCTTCAATTTCGAAGGCGGCTGCTACGCGAAGACGATCCGGCTGTCGGCCGAGGCCGAGCCGCAGATCTACGCGACCACGCGCCGATTCGGCACCGTGCTCGAGAACGTCGTCGTCGACCGAAGTGACGCGGGCGCTCGACCTCGACGACGACCGATGCACGGAGAACACGCGCGGGCCGCTTATCCGATCTCGTTCATCGACAACGCGGTGCTGTCGAGGCCAGGGCGGTCATCCGACGCACGTCGTGATGCTGACGGCGGACGCGTTCGGCGTGTTGCCGCCGATCGCGCGGCTGCACGCCCGAGGCGGCGATGTATCACTTCCTGTCCGGCTACACGGCGAAGGTCGCGGGCACCGAGAAAGGCGTGACCGAGCCGAAGGCGACGTTCAGCACGTGCTTCGGCGCGCCGTTCCTGCCGCTGGCACCCGACGCGCTACGCGCGGATGCTCGGCGAGCGGATCGCGCAGCACCAGGTCCGCAGGTCTGGCTGGTGAACACGGGCTGGACGGGCGGTGCGCACGGCGTCGGCTCGCGCATGAAGATTGCGCACACGCGCGCGATGATCAACGCCGCGTGTGAGGGTCAGCTTGCGTCGAGTCGAGTTCGAGCGCGATCCGATCGTTCAACGTCGACGTTCCGTCGATCGTGCCCGGGCGTTCCCTCCGACGTCCTCCGACCCGCGCACGACGTGGGCCAGCGGCTGCGGAGCTACGACGGGCAGGCGGCGAAGCTCGCCGGCATGTTCGTCGAGAACTTCAAGACCTTCGAGACGACGGCGTCGACGTGCAGCGTGCAGGCCGCGCGGCCCGCAGGGCGCCGCAGTCGTGAGTCGCGTATCGAAGCGGTCATCGGCCTCGAAATCCACGCGCAGCTTCGGACGGCGTCGAAGATCTTCTGCGGGCTGCAGCGCGCATTCGGCGCGCCGCCGAACACGCAGGTGTGCCCGGTGTGCCTCGGTCTGCCGGGCGCGCTGCCGGTGCTCGAACCGCGCAGGCCGTCGAATTCGCGATTCGCGCGGCGCTCGCGCTGCAGGCTGCCGCGATCAACGAGACATCGATCTTCGCGCGCAAGAACTACTTCTATCCCGACCTGCCGAAGGGCTACCAGATCTCGCAGTACGAGCGCCCGCTGCGCCAGCGGGCGCGCTCGATCGTGCGCCGAGGCCGGGCACGCGAGCGCGTCGGCATCACGCGCGTCCACCTCGAAGAGGATGCCGGGAAGTCGCTGCACGAGGGTTTCCCCGATTCTGATCGCGCAAGACCTATGTCGACTTCAACCGCAGCGGGACGCCGCTCATCGAGATCGTGACCGAGCCGGATCTCCGATCCGCGGCCGACGCGGCCGAGTTCTTCACGCGGCTGCGCGACATCCTCGTCTGGCTCGGCGTCAACGACGGCAACATGGAAGAGGGCAGCCTTCGCTGCGACGCCAACGTCTCGGTGCGGCCGGCGGGGACGTCCGCGCTCGGCACGAAGGCCGAGGTGAAGAACCTCGAACTCGTTCCGATTTCTGCGAGCGAGGCGCTCGAGTATCGAGATCGAACGGCAGATCGAGCTGCTCGAGCGCGGCGGCCGCGTCGTGCAGGAGACGCGGCTGTGGGACGCGGCCGCCGGCGAAACGGTCTCGATGCGCAGCAAGGAAGAAGCGCACGACTACCGCGTACTTCCCGGAGCCTGATCTGCCGCCGGTTCTCGTCGACCCAGCCGCCGTTGCCGGCATTCGCCGCGAGCATGCCCGAACTGCCGCGAGGCGCGGCGTCAGCGATTCGTCGCCGCTACTGGCGCTGCCGGATTACGACGCGGCAATCCTGACCAACGTCTCGCGCGGTGGCCGACTTCTTCGAAGCAACCGTTGCCGCGGGCGCGGCGCCAAAGCCGCGAGCAACTGGATGATGGGCGAGCTCACGCGCGCGCTGAACGATTCGGTGCAAGGCCATCACCGACTCGCCCGTGTCGCCCGGAACGTCTCGCCGGTCTGCTCGCGCTCGTCGAGCCAGGGACGCATCAGCGGCGCGATGGCAAAAACGGTGTTCGAAAAATGTTCGCATCGGGTCAATCCGCGAGCGACATCGTCGCGGCCGAAGGCTCGCGCAGATCGACCGACGACGCAGATCGCCTGAACGCATTACGGCCGTGTTGGCCGCGAACGACGACGCGGTCGCGCAGTACCGCGCGGGAAAATCGGCGGCGCTCGGATTTCTCGTCGGTCAGGTGATGAAGGCCACCGGTGGAAAAGCCAATCCGAAGCGCGTCAACGAGCTGCTCAAGCAGATGCTTGTGACGTGGTGAGCGTGCTATACTCCGGGTGCTGATAGAAACGGTCAAGCTTTCGAAGCTGTATAGCCGTGGCGTGTACGCGCTACGTGACCTCTCGCTCAAAGTCGACAAGGGCGAGTTCCTGTTTCTGACCGGGCCGAGCGGCGCCGGCGAAATCGACCTTTCTGCGTCTGCTGCTTCGCGAGGAACGTTCCGAGCGAAGGGCGCTGATCGTCGTCGGCCGCGAATCTCACGCGATCTGTCGCCGCGGCGAGGTGCAGGCCTACCGCCGATCGGTCGGCTTCGTCTTCCAGGACTTCAAGCTGATTCCGCGATGCACCGTGCTTTCGAGAACGTCGCGTTCGTGCATGCGCGTGCTCGGCGTCGCGCCGCGCGGTCAGCAGCGAAAGACGTTCCAGGTGCTCAAGTGGGTCGGCCTGCAGCATCGGATGAACGCGCTGTCCGAAGAGCTCTCGGGCGGCGAGCAGCAGCGCATCGCGATCGCCCGGGCGCCTCGTCAACGATCCGCAGATCGTCCTGGCCGACGAGCCGACCGGCAACCTCGATCCCGACCTGTCGCTCGAAATCATGAACCTGTTCCGCGAGATCAACGCGCCGCGGCACCACGGTCGTCGTCGCGACGCACGACCGCGAGCTGATCCGCCGCGTCGGGCGCCGCGCCATCACGCTCGATCACGGCCAGATCGTCGAGGTCGCCTGATGCAGGGCGCTGCGCTACGCGTTCGACGAAGCGATCGCCAGCCTCTGGCGCGGCCGCACGTCCGGCATGTTGTCCACGGCGACCATTGCCGTCGCGCTGTTCGTGCTCGGCGCGTTTCTCGTCCTGACGACCGAACCTGCAACGCCTCGGCGACGAATGGAGCCGGTCGGCGGAGATGTCGGTCTACCTGGACGACGATGCGACTGGCCGACGAGCACAGGCCGAGGTCGAGAAGATTCTCGCGCCCGGGGCCGCTCGTCGAGGGCTCCACGCTTCGTGTCGAAGGAAGAGGCGCTCGAGCGGTTCAAGCAGACCTTCGCCGACCTGGCCGCTGCGGCCGAGGCCGTCGAGCGACAACCCCATTCCAGCCTCTACGAGTGCGTCTTCAGACGCGGCCGAGCAGTCAGCAGGCGGTCGAGGAACTGGCAGAGCGTCTTCGGCTGACCGAAGGCGTCGCCGACGTCGCGCGTACGATCGGCAGTGGCTCCGACCGCCTCGTCACCGCCGTCAACGTTCTGTCAGGGCCTGGGCCTTGTTCTCGGCGCGTTCCTCACGCTGGCCGCCGCGCTGACCGTGGCCAACGTGGTGCGCCTGGCCCTCTATGCGAGCGTGACGAAATTGAAATCATGCAGCTCGTTGGGGCACCGGATGTCACATCCGGGGCCTTTTGTCATGGAGGGCGTTCTTCAGGGCGGAATTGGAGCTGGACTGGCGCTGGCGGCACTTGCAGGAATCTTCCTGCTGACACGATCTCGTTATCTGACCCCCCGCTCGCGGCTGCCAGTTAATCTCTCTTCGGTACGTTTCTGTCACCTGGAGCTCTGCCTTCTGCTCCTCGCCGGCGGCATGCTGGTGGGATTCTGTTGGCGGGACTTCGTCGCGTCATTCCGCGCGCGCAGCCGTCAATCAAGTCATTGACACGAGATTTTCGAGCGGCACTACACTGGATCCCGTCCCGAGCAATTCGCTAAATTCTCGAGAGGACCTGCATGCCACGCTTCGTCGACCGACTCGAGGCCGATCAGCGCGCAGCGCACCCGATTACTGAGTTCTACAGAGAAGAATTCGTCAAACACCATCGATGCCTTCAGCGGCAGCGTCCTTACTTTTCCGGAGCTCGATCGCTGACGTGGAAGCGGCGCTCAGCCGCATCATGGGTCAACTCGAGCACTGTGTGCCAAGGACGACGCCGACCAGGTCGTCAGTTCACTGCTCAAGAAATTCGATGTCGTGTACCGGGCTCTCAGCCTGGTCTGATCCGAAGCTGCACGCACTGAGATCAGCTCTTCGACAAACTCCGACCGACCTTCGTTCGAATCGTCGATGCGGCGCTGACTGCGGTCGACGCCGGGCGGCTGGTCGAGCACGCTCTCGCATCGACAGACGTGCTCGAATGCCCGGCGCATTTCGCTGATTGCGGCCGGGAAGGCCGCGCCGGGGATGGCTTCACGCCGCTCTCCGGGTCCTTGGCGATCGCAGTCCGCTTCGCGGCGTTGTCGTGGCCCCATCGCAATCGACCAGACCTCGGAGCCTCTCGGAGTTCACCTTGCTGGCGGACATCCGATTCCTTCTTCCGGCAGCGAGCGGGGAGAGGCCGGCGTGACGCTGGAAATCGCCCGCGCGACGGATCCCGACGGCGTGCTGCTCGTGCTGATATCGGGCGGTGCATCCGCGCTGATGGCGGTTCCCGCCGAGGGCTCACGTCCTCGACGACAAGCGGCGGACAACTGACACGCTGCTGCGCGCCGGTGCCGGACATTCACGCGCTCAATACGGTGCCGCAAGCATCTCTCGGCGCGTCAAGGGCGGACAGTTGGCTGCCGCCGCCGGCGCTCCGTTCGCAGGCCCTGGCGATCTCGGACGTCGTCGGCGACGATCCGAGCGTGATCGCCTCTGGTCCGACCGTCGCCGATCGTTCCACGTTCGAGGACGCGCGCGCGATCCTCCGATCAGTTTGGCGGACTCGAGTCCTTCCGCGACCGCGGTCGCGGCTCGGCTCGAGCGCGGGCGTGCGGGCGCGATCACGACACGCCCAAGCCTGGAGATCCGAGGCTGGCTCGCGCCGAGACGCGTGATCGGCAGCCGCGCCGAGGCGATGCACGGAGCTGCGGGTGAGGCTCGCCGCCGCGGGTATCACGTGCGTCATCGAGCAGCCGGTCGTCGGCTTATGCCCGAGGTGCGGCCAGCTCGCATCTTCGCGCAGTCGGCGATATTGTGGCGAGCGCCCCGCGCCGCATCATGTGTAGTCTCGAGCGGGAAACGACCGTCCGTGTCCTCGGATCGGGCCGCGGCGGCCGTAACCAGGAATTTGCTCTGGCTGCAGCCGAGGTCGCTCGCGGCGATCGGCGGCGCTGTCGTGGCGAGCGTGGGAACCGACGGGATCGACGGCCCAACCGACGCGGCAGGGGCTATCGTGGACAGCCAGACGTTTCGGCTCGCGCCGAAAGCAAAGGCCTTGCGGCATCACGTTTCCTCGCGCGACAGCAATTCTATGCGTTTTTCGAAGCGCTTCGTGACCTTATTCCGAACCGGCGCCGACCGGAACCAACGTCGGCGACCTTCAGATTGTGCTTTTAGCCTGACCATATCAGATGTTTTCTCAAGACCAGATTCTTTCACTGCATGCGCGAGCGCGTGCATCATCCAGCCGGCGCTCGCGAACTCCTTCAACTCGCTTCGAATCCCCAAAGAGGAGCGCGCCAGCATTCAGACGTCATCTGAAAGCGCTTGTCGCCTCGGGCGAGCGACTCGTCCAGATTCGGGGCCAGCGCTTCCGGGCTTCCGGAGAAGATGGACCTGCACGTCGGCAGGCTCGAGACCCATCCCGGGGGTTTGGCTTCGTCGTTCCATGAACGCCGCCTCGACAGAAGGCGACATTTATATCGCCCCCAGAACCTGAACGACGCGGTTCACGGGCGATCGCGTCGTCGCCCGGATCAGAACGGATCAGGCGAAGGCGGACGCGCCGAGGGACGGGTGATGCGCGTGCTCGAGCGCGGCCGCTCCTCGACTCGTCGGCCGGTTCGAACGAGACGGGCGATGGCCGCGGCCGCCTGGTGCCGTTCGATCGGCACATGCTGATCGACGTCACGGTGCCGCGCGGCGAGAGAACGCGGCGCGAATCGACGGCGAGATGGTGGTCGATCGAAATTACCCGCTGGCCGACGCCGACTCGCAGGCGCGCTCGGCCGGGTCAGTCGCGTCCTCGGAGACATCGACGCGCCCGGCGTCGACACGCGAGATCATCATCCGGAAGTTCGGCATCCCCGACGCGCACTCCGACGAGGCTGTCGCCGAGGCGACGCGCCTGGGCGCGAGCGTGTCCGGAGCGAGACATTCGCGGCCGCACCGACTTCCGGATGCGTCCGACGGTGACCATCGACGGCGAGCACGCGCGCGACTTCGACGACGCGATCACGATCGAGCGGCTGCCGAACGGCCACTACTGGCTCGGCGTGCACATCGCCGACGTCTCGCACTACGTGCAGGAGGGCAGCGCGCTCGATCGGGAAGCGCTACGAGCGCGGCACGTCGGTGTATTTCCCGAGCGCGCCGTGCACATGTTTCCGTCCGAGCTGGCCACCGGGCTCTGCAGCCTGAACCCGCACGTCGATCGGCTCGTGCAGTCGTGCTTGATGGAAGTCGATCGCCAGCGGCGACGGTCGTGCGCTGCGAGTTCCACGACGGCGTCATCAACAGCGACGAGCGGATGACCTACACGGCCGTCAACGGCATCCTGACCGAACGCGATCCGGCGCTGCGCGAGCGCATACGCGCCGCTCGGTGCCGATGTTCGAGCTGATGCGCGAGCTGTTCCACGATGCTGAACGACGCGCGCCGGCGCCGCGGATCGATCGACTTCGACTCTGAACGAAGCCGAGGTCGTCATCGACGAAGGCGGCATGGTCGAGGCGATCATCGCGCTCGAGCGGAACGTCGCGCACCGGCTGATCGAGGAGTTCATGCTGCTCGCGAACGAGACGGTCGCCATCGTATCTCGACGCAGCAGGCCGCGCCGGCGCTCTATCCGCGTGCACGAGCCGCCGGACATGCCTGAAGGTCGCGAAGTTCGAGGAGTTCATCTCGGGGTTCGGCTACAGCCTGGCGGCGCCGCTGACGGCGCTGACGCCGCGGCACTTTCAGAAGCTGCTCGGAGCGCATCCACGGCAAGCCGGAGGAGAAGCCGATCGCGTTCCTCATGCTGCGCACGATGCAGAAGGCGCGCTACGCGCCCGAAAATCTCGGGCACTTCGGTCTCGCGGCGCTCGAGCTATACACGCACTTCACGTCGCCGATCCGCCGATATCCCGACCTCGTCGTGCATCGCGCGCTGCGCGCGCACGCGGCACGCGGCAGCTCGACGACGAGTCACGCGAGGAGCTGGCCGAGGAGCTGCCCGAGATGGCGCGCCACACGTCCGAGATGGAGCGGCGCGCCGACGAAGCCGAACGCGAGCTGCTGCAGTGGAAGAAGGTGAAGTTCATGGCCGACAAGGTCGGCGACGAGTTCGAGGGCTACGTCACCGGCGTCGCGGCCGTTCGGCCTGTTCATCGAGCTCGATCGAGCACTTACGTCGAAGGGCTGGTGCACGTGTCGACGATGGCCGACGACTATTACCGGTTCGATCGAGAGCGGCACATGCTGCGCGGCGAGAACGACGAAGAAGGTGTACCGGCTCGGCGACAAGGTGCGCGGTGCAGGTCGTCCGCGTGGCAACATGGACGTCCGGCAAATCGATCTGGGCCTCGTTGACATCCTGGATCGAGTACGTGAAGGCCGAAGCGCGGCGCACGGCATTCACGTGCGCAGCCTAAGCGCGAAGTCGCGGCGGCGGAAACGAGACCGGGACGGCGGGAGCGGGCGAAGCGACGAGCGGTTAGCTAGATCAGGCTTTGATCGGGTGTCTCGTCCTTGATGCCTTCCTTGAAGTTCTTGATCGCGCTGCCAATGCCTTTGCCGAGCTGCGGCAGCCGGTTCGCGCCGAAGATGACCATCACGATAGAAAGATGATCATCAGTTCGGGAAGTCCAATTCGCCCAGCAATACGTAACTGG